>OHJN01000783.1_pt1 | contig 15305 bp, 10 predicted proteins | sample 1568531 | NCBI WGS metagenome assembly OHJN01 (sample SAMEA3879594, study PRJEB24766) | human gut metagenome | biome: human-associated habitat; feature: feces | place: USA | collected 1985/1987
GCAAATACTACAAAACACATGATTTCCAGCGCAGAAATGAGGAGATATGAAGGATATTAAGAATACGATTTTGCAGAAATTCAGGGAAGTATATGGCGAAGGAGAGGCACACGCATTTTTTGCACCGGGGCGTGTAAATTTGATCGGTGAACATACAGATTATAACGGTGGGCATGTATTCCCATGCGCATTGACGATAGGTACTTATGCTGTGGCTCGCAAGAGAAACGACAGAAAGTTACGCTTTTTCTCGATGAATTTTGAACATCTTGGTATCATTACTTCCAGTCTGGATGATCTGAAACCATGCAGGGAAGCCGGATGGACGAATTATCCGAAGGGAATCATTTGGGCGTTAGGACAGAGGGGCTATGAGATCAATGAGGGTATTGACCTTCTGTTGTTTGGTAATATCCCGAACGGTTCGGGATTGTCTTCTTCTGCATCTGTAGAGGTGGTTACCGGCTATATTTTGAGCGAATTGTTTGGACTTGGTATTTCAAATCAGGATTTGGCGCTGATCGGCCAGTTTTCGGAGAATAAATTCAACGGTGTGAATTGTGGGATCATGGATCAGTTTGCGATCGCAATGGGAAAAGCTGGTCATGCGATTTTCCTTGACACAGCAACTTTAAAATATGAGTATGCACCGATCAAGCTAGAAAATGCAAAGATCGTGATCTCCTGCAGCAACAAAAAACGTGGACTTGGAGATTCCAAATACAATGAGAGAAGAAGTGAGTGCGAGACTGCACTGGCAGAACTCCAGAAAGTTGTTAAAATTGATTCCCTTGGTGAACTCACGGAGGAACAGTTTGAACAGTACAAAGATGCGATCAAAGATCCTGTCAGGGTAAAACGTGCAAAACATGCGGTTTATGAGAATCAGAGAACCATCAAGGCAGTGGAAGCATTAAAGAATAACGATGTTGCTCTGTTTGGTGAGTTAATGAACGCCTCCCATGTTTCCCTTCGTGATGATTACGAAGTAACCGGTATCGAGCTTGACACATTGGTGGAAGAGGCATGGAAAGTAGACGGAGTGATCGGTTCCCGCATGACAGGTGCAGGATTCGGCGGATGTACCGTCAGCATCGTAAAATATGAGGCAGTGGATTCCTTTATTGAAAAAGTAGGTGCTGCTTACAAAGATAAAATCGGTTACGCTGCTGATTTCTATGTAGTTGAGATCGGTGACGGCCCAGTAAAATTGGATTAATAATTCTTATAGATAATTGCGAAACTCATAAATAAGTAGATTTAAATTGTGAAAAATTGACAAAAGCTTGAGAAGACACTGGGGAGCCGCCGGTTCTTAGAAGTCAGATTCTGTATTTCATTCTGATTTATCAGAATTGAAATACAGGAGATGAGTTCTTAGTACCGTTGCGAGCGACACGTAGCGGAAGCGTGTCTTCGAAAATTTTGTTAATTCTTCACAATTGTTACAACCTAAATCAGAGTTTCGCAATTATCTAAATAATTCTTAAATAAAGAGGATAACACAATGATTCAGGAAAGAATTTTAGAATTGACAGAATATGGTCTTGTGACTGGACTGGTAGAGCCGGAAGACAGGAGATTTACCATTAACCGCCTGTTAGAACTTTTTCATCTGGATGAATTAGAAGATGAAGTGGCAGCAGCCTATGCAAAGAGAACTCCGATGACGCAGGAGAGTGCAGAGGCAGCATTGGAAGACATCTTAAATGAGATGCTCGATTATGCGGCAGAAGATGGACTGATGCCGGAAGACACGATCACATACAGAGATTTATTTGATACAAAGATCATGGGCATGCTTGTGCCAAGACCAAGTGAAGTGATCAAAAAATTCCAGGCACTCTATCAGATCAGCCCAAAGGAGGCAACTGACTATTTTTACAAATTAAGCAGGGATACAAACTACATTCGTAGATATCGTATCAAAAAAGACCAGAAATGGACTGCAGATACCGAGTTTGGAACATTGGATATCACCATCAATCTCTCCAAACCGGAAAAAGATCCGAAGGCAATCGCTGCTGCCAAGCTTGTAAAATCCAGCAGTTATCCGAAATGTCTTCTTTGCCCGGAGAACGAAGGATATGCAGGAAGAGTTAATCATCCTGCCAGAGAGAATCACAGAATCATTCCTATCACTGTAAATGACAGTCCCTGGGGATTTCAGTATTCCCCATATGTGTATTACAATGAGCATTGCATCGTCTTTAACAGTCAGCATGTTCCGATGAAGATTGAGAAGAATACATTTATCAAACTTTTTGATTTTGTAAAACTTTTCCCGCATTACTTCCTGGGATCCAATGCAGACCTGCCTATCGTAGGCGGTTCTATTTTAAGTCACGATCATTTCCAGGGCGGACATTATACTTTCGCAATGGCAAAAGCACCGATCGAGAAACATGTGACTATTCCGGGATATGAGGATGTAGAAGCAGGTATTGTTAAATGGCCTCTTTCAGTTTTAAGGATCCGTCATAAGGATGAGAAGAGACTGATAGAGCTTGCTACACATGTTCTGGAAGCGTGGAGAGGTTATACAGACGAAAGTGCGTTTATCTTTGCTGAAACTGATGGAGAACCGCACAATACGATCACACCGATCGCCCGCAGATCCGGAGATATGTTTGAACTGGATCTCACACTTAGAAATAACATTACTACTGATGAGCATCCTCTTGGTGTATACCATCCGCATGCAGAGTATCACCATATCAAGAAAGAGAATATTGGTCTGATCGAAGTAATGGGACTTGCCGTACTTCCGGCAAGATTAAAAGAAGAATTGGAACTTCTGGCAGAATATATTCTGGAGGGAAAAGACATTTCTTCCAATGAGAAGATTGAGAAACATGCAGCGTGGGTTGCAGAATTCCTTCCGAAATATGACAACCTTGATAAAGACAACATTCAGGATGTTCTCAGAAAAGAAGTCGGTAATGTATTCGTTCATGTACTTGAGGATGCCGGCGTATATAAATGCACTGCTGAAGGCAGAGAAGCATTTATGAGGTTTATCAATAAATTATAAGGAATATTTTCAACCATAAGAAAACAGTGTTTACATAGCAGGATGACAAATCTGGTATTATTTACATATGAGCAGGTTGTGGCGGTTCTGATCAAAAGCCGGGCAGTCTGAAGATGTTTTTGAATGATTGGGAATGCATAGAGAACGTCCCGCATATTTTATGTTGGGACGTTTTTGCAAAATGGAGGTAAATATGTACAGAAAAAGACACAAAAGAGGAAAGCGTCTGGCAAGTGTGTTTCTGACTGTGGCACTGATCACTGCAACAGTTCCCGTACAGGCAGCAGAGTTCGGCACTCCGGACAGTTTTGAAGAGATTTTCAGTTCAGGGGAAGAAGATTCGTGCATAACTGATACAGAAAATACTTTGCCGGCAGCTTCTGATTCGGAGAAAGTAATGGCATCGGAACTGTCACCAACACCAACAGTGACTTCGACACCGGAGGGTACACCTGCACTGACAGAAACACCGACTCCTTCGGTCACACCGATGCCGTCTTCAACACCGACTCCTTCAGTCACACCATCACCATCTCCCACGCCGACGATTAATCCGGAGAAAGAGGTAATGCTCCGGTTTATAGACGGAGAAGGAAATGAATGCGAACAGCTGCGAACAGTGATGTCCTGGGGTGAATCTTTGATCCTTCCCAATGTACCGGATACAGGTGCACCAGATATGTGGAAACTGGAAAAAAATGAAAAACTTGGAGATGCGATCACTCTGAAGGGTGGAGATATTCTTACTCTGAAGAAAGGCGAGAGCTGGAATCTGTTTCTCGAAAAAGGCATCCTGAACTTCTATATGCCAAAGAAATGTACGGTTTCCCTTTATAATAATTCAGGAACCAGTGTGTTTTCCAATGGGATTCTGCAGGCATATGAGACAAAAAACGTCATACTTCCGGATATGCCATCATCTAAATACATTAATTATGGATGGACAGATACAAAGGGAAGTTCTGCTGTAAAATATGAACTGAATTCAGAATTTACAGTGACCGGCGACACAGATTTTTACATTGTGCGCCGTACAGCACTTCAGGTGAATTTTAAGACCAATACGGGGGCAAGCAACAGTAAATTTACCAGACTGAATCAGAAAGTCGGAAAAGGACTTACAGTTACAATGCCGCAGGTGCCTGTCAAGACAGGATATCAGTCTTTGGGATGGTCAAAGAGTAAAAAAGCCTCCAAAGCTGACTATAAAGCAGGCCAGAATGTGACTATATCAAAAACACTGACTCTCTATGCTGTATATAAGAAATTGCCTTACACAGTTACTTTCAATAACAATAATGGAACAAGTACCAGCAAAATTTATACTTCGCTCACCATGTATGCGTCAAAAAATCAGAAAGTGACACTGCCTGATGTGCCGAAAGTAAAGGGCTATACAAATCTGGGCTGGACAACTGAAAAGGGAGAAACAGAACCGGAATATTCAGCCGGTGATACAGTAAAGATTACAAAGGCAACTCAGTTCTATGCAGTGCGCAGAAAGAGTAATTATTATACGGTCAGCTACTATCTGGGAAATGGAAGCACTAATGCGGCTTATCAAAAACTTACTCAGACAGTAGAAGAGGGAACGGTTGTTACCTTTGCAAAAGTACCGGCAAGAACCGGTTATGTTAACCAGGGATGGTCAAGTAAGAAAAATTCTGAGAAAGCAACAGCAAAGGCGAAATGTACAGTCAACAAAAATATCACTCTTTATGCGGTACAGAAGAAGGCAGTACAGCTGACTTTTCACAGATGTGACGGCAGCACCTGGCAGAAAACGACTCTGGCAAAAGGAAGTTCTTATTCTCTTCCGGGCGTAAGGGATGCGGAAGGTTATACTTTTATGGGGTGGTCCACAAAACCGATGCAGAGTGTCTCTCCGCAGTATGAGGCAGAAGAAAAAATCACGGTAAATGGAAATGTGGACCTTTATGCAGTGGTATTTAACAGAACAACGGAAACAGACCTTACAGAGGATCAGCTTCCGCAGGTAGATATCTATAAATATAAACAGGTGATTTTTGTAGGTGATTCCCGTACGGAATTTATGGAAAATGTTCTGACAGGAATGGGAGAATCTGCGACTAAAAATGTGAAGTTTGTCTGCTCGGCAGGAAAGGGACTGGACTGGTTTACCACTACAGGATGGGCTCAGCTTTATTCCATAGTACAGCACGATTCCAACAGTATTCTTTCAAAGAAAACCGCAGTGATCTTTAATTTTGGAGTAAACGACTTGTCAAAATCTGCAGATTATGCGGAGTATTATAACTGGATTGCACCACAGCTTAAAAGCAAAGGATGTGAACTGTACTTCATGTCTGTAAATCCGGTGAATCGTCTGATGCTTCCCAATGCGGGAAGAGCGGACAGAAGTGAGGCGGCAGTCAGATCATTCAATCAGTATATGAAAGCAAATCTGTCTTCTGCTTATACTTATATTGATATGTATTCTTATCTGAAATCAACAGGATACAGCTTTGCCAGTGATCATTACGGAACCGGTACGGTAGATGACGGGCTTCACTATACTACAAGGACATATAAGCGTATTTTTGCAAAATGTATGGATTCATTGAGAGTGCCTGCCTGACCAAATGGCAGAGAGCATGATTTTGCTACACCTGACAAAAGAAAAAACATAGTTAAATACCAGATTACTCCTTGCGTGAAAACAGGGAATAGTCTATACTAAAAGGCGAGACGGCTGTTATCTGAAACAGCGTTTCGTCTTTTTGTGTAAGACCAGAACGATGAGGAGAAAGAGGAAACATAGATATGAAGTTAACAACAGTAAAAGAGATTTACAAAGAGAGAGAAAAATACCTGGATAAAGAGGTTACAGTAGGTGGATGGGTACGAAGCGTACGTGATTCCAAGACATTTGGATTTATCGTGCTTCACGACGGAAGCTTCTTTGAGACTCTTCAGGTAGTTTATCACGATACAATGGAGAACTTTGCTGAGATCAGCAAATTAAACGTAGGTGCAGCGATCATTGTCAAAGGTACACTGGTAGCAACTCCACAGGCAAAACAGCCATTTGAGATCCAGGCAGCAGAAGTTACAGTAGAGGGTAATTCTGCACCTGATTATCCGCTTCAGAAGAAACGCCACAGTCTTGAATACTTAAGAACCATCACACATCTCCGTCCGAGAACAAACACATTCCAGGCAGTATTTCGTGTACGTTCTCTGTGTGCCTATGCGATTCACCGTTTCTTCCAGGAGCAGGGATTTGTTTATGTGCATACTCCGCTGATCACAGGAAGCGACTGTGAAGGAGCAGGTGAGATGTTCCAGGTAACTACTCTGGATATGAACAACGTTCCGACAGATGACAAGGGTGCTGTAGATTACTCTCAGGATTTCTTCGGAAAAGAAACTAATCTGACAGTAAGCGGACAGTTAAACTGCGAGACTTTTGCACAGGCATTCCGCAATGTTTATACTTTCGGACCAACCTTCCGCGCTGAGAATTCCAACACAACCCGTCATGCGGCAGAGTTCTGGATGATCGAGCCGGAATGCGCATTTGCAGATTTAAATGACAACATGGATCTTGCAGAGGCAATGCTGAAATATGTGATCCGTTATGTACTGGAGAATGCACCGGAAGAGATGAATTTCTTCAATTCTTTTGTTGATAAGGGACTTCTGGACAGACTGAACCATGTGATCAATTCTGAGTTTGGTCATGTCACTTACACAGAAGCAGTAGAGCTTCTGGAGAAGAACAACGATAAATTTGACTACAAAGTATTCTGGGGATGCGATTTGCAGACAGAGCATGAACGTTATCTTACAGAAGAAATCTTTAAGAAACCTGTATTTGTAACAGATTATCCGAAGGAGATCAAAGCTTTCTACATGAAGATGAATGAGGATAACAAGACTGTTGCAGCTATGGACTGTCTGGTGCCTGGAATCGGTGAGATCATCGGTGGAAGCCAGAGAGAGGATGACATTGAGAAACTTGAGAAACGTATGGACGAGTTGGGACTTAAGAAAGAGGATTATGACTTCTATCTTGATCTTCGTAAATATGGTTCCACACGCCATTCAGGATTTGGTCTTGGATTTGAACGTTGCGTAATGTACCTTACCGGCATGGGCAACATCCGCGACGTAATTCCATTCCCAAGAACTGTTAAAAACTGTGATTTATAATTTGACTGATATCAGTATTGTGGGAGCATTGAAGCTGCAGAGCAATCCGCAGATATCAAAAATGTTATAGAAAGAGAGATTGGCATGAGATTTATTCATCTTGCAGATGTACACCTTGGTGCAGTTCCTGACAGGGGCTGTCCATGGAGCAGCAGGCGGGAGGAAGAAATCTGGGAAACTTTCCGCCGGGTTATTGCGGGTATCCGCGAGAATCCGGTGGATTTGTTATTTATAGCAGGAGATTTGTTCCACCGCCAGCCTCTTCTACGGGAACTGAAAGAAGTAAATAACCTGTTTTCCACCATCCCGGATACCCGGGTTTATCTGATGGCAGGAAATCATGACTATATTAAGGCTGATTCTTTTTACCGGGATTTTCAGTGGGAAAAGAATGTGACATTTTTTAAGAATGAACAGCTTACCTGTGTGAAAGATGAGAAACTGGATATTTATGTATATGGACTGAGCTATGAACATCAGGAAATAGAGAATCCTCTGTATGATTCTATACATCCTGCAGAGGGAGAGGGGGTTCACATTTTACTGGCTCATGGTGGAGATGCGAAGCATATCCCCATGAATATCAAATCAATTGCTGCGTCAGGATTTGATTATATTGCATTAGGACATATTCATAAACCCCAGATTCTGATCCGGGATAATGCAGCTTATGCAGGTGCGTTGGAGCCTGTTGACAGAAATGATCTGGGTGATCATGGATACATAGAAGGACATCTGGAAAACGGAAGGCTTAAGACAAATTTTGTTCCTTTTGCCTGCCGTTCCTATGAGCAGATTCTTCTGATGCTGCGTGAAGATTCTACACAGGCATCTCTGGAGGATATGCTGAAGGCGGATCTGGCGAATAAAGGACGCATGAATATCTACAGGATCGTAATCCAGGGAACCAGGGCACCGGAGCTTCTGCTGCTTCCCGAGAGACTGAAGTCTTTTGGCTACGTAACAGAGGTTCTGGATGAATCAAAGCCTTCCTATGATCTGGAAGCACTTCAAAAAAAATATAGTGGAACACTGATTGGTGACTATATCAGTTATTTTCTTGAAAAAGACAGAAATGCAGTGGAGGAGAAGGCATTATATTATGGTCTTCAGGCTTTACTGGAAACAAGCAGGTGACAGACAGAATATGATTATCAGACAGTTAAATATTAAAAACTCTGGAGAAATCCATGATAAAACTTTAGAGTTTTCTCCGGGAATTAACGTTCTGTATGGAGAGAATGAAAGCGAAAGAGCGATAGTACATACGTATATTAAAAATATGTTTCTCGGAGATATCAGTGAAGCAATCTACGATAATGCAGTTTTTGCTGCGAAGTTAAAGAGTCCGACAGAACAGGATCTGGCTCGGGAGCTGCAAAAATTTATGACCGGCTATCAGGGAACTGCAGACAGCTCCATGGATCTGGGACGGGCCATGCAGATGCTCAAGATGTCCAGAAAGGGTTATCTGGTACAGGCAGACAGAAAACAGAAAGAGACAGAACAGGAGAGGCAGAAACTTCTGACCAGGATGGATGATATCATAAGTGATCTGAATGATCTGAATGGAAAGCTGGATCAGATTAATGAGAAAGAGGAGTCGTTACGGATGCATCCCGGAGATGAAAATGGTGCGGTTATTCTGGATGAGAGAATGGCACAGGCAAAGGCAAAAAGAAACAGCTTTGCAATGGGAATGCTGATATCGGCCGCTGCCGGCATCTTTGGATTGATTTTGACTGCGATTATAGCGGACAGTGTTTCGGTAAGTCTGATCGTAGCGGTTATTGCAGCTGCGTTGGTGGGATTTTGTGGAAAACAGCAGCTGAAGTATGCAAGGGAATTTCAGAAGAGAATACGGATGAAGAAACGTTGGATATCCAGGCAGGAGAAACTCAGATGCAGTAAAGAAAATCTCAGACAGGACTATGATGAGAAAGAAACAGAACTTTGTAACCTTAAGGAAGAATACCGGGAATACGAAGAAAATTCTTTTCTGCTTACATCGGAAGAGCGGGAAGTACAGGCTCTGAATATGGCGATGGAAACCATAGAGAGAATGTCAGGAAATATTCATCTTCAGGTGGGACGAAAGCTGCAGATACGTACTTCTCAGATTTTGAGTGAGATTACAGATGGTGAATATCAGGACGTACAGATGGATGCGGCATCCCACATGACAGTAACTACCGGGAACGGAGCGGAAGCACTGGAATGTCTCAGCCGCGGCACTCTGGAGCTGATTTATTTTGCCATGCGCATGGCTGCAGGAGAGCTTCTGTGTCAGGAAGAAAGTCTGCCGGTGATACTGGATGATATCTTTGGGATGTATGAGGAAGAAGATCTTGAGGCAGTTCTTGAATGGATGTATAAGGAGAAAAAGCAGGTTATCATCAGTACCTGCAGTAAACGCGAGATGGAACTTCTGGACAGAGAGGGAATCCCTTATGGGAAGCAAATTATTTCCTGAATTTTAATCAGACTGCGAAGCAGTTATTCAGTGTAGGGCCGCATAGAAGAGTGGATTGCATTATATATAACAAAAAGAGAGATTTCATGTACTGCAGGAATTTCGGATGAAACAGCCGGAACAGAACATGAAATCTCTTTTTATAAATTTTACAGAAGTTATTTATTTCTCATCATACTGAGCCATATAATTGCTTACGCAGCGGTTGATCCTGTCAACCGGGTTGAGCAGATAGCTTACGGACTGATCATGATTAAGAGTATCAATGATCAGGGCGATATATTTACTCATATCACAGGAAATGTAGTAATCTTTTGCAAGAAGCTCAGGAGACTGATAGATTAGGTTTGTAGTGAGCAGTTTGTCAAACACTCCTGCCTTATGAGCCTCATCAAATTTCTCGAGTCCGTTTGTAAACAGTCCGAAAGTAGAGCAGATATAAATTCTGCCTGCTCCTCTTTCCTTGAGGAGAGAAGAAATCTTAAGAACTGTATCACCGGAAGAAATCATATCATCGATCAGGATCATATCTTTGCCCTTAAGGTTTGGACCGAGGAATTCGTAAGCTGCGATTGGGTGACGTCCATTGATTCTCTTGGAGTAATCCAGACGTTTGTAATACATACCCATATCAACACCAAGGATATTGGCAAGATAGATTGCGCGGTTCATGCTTCCCTCATCAGGGCTGATGATCATGAAATGATCGTTGTCGATGTGAAGTCCTTTCTCATGATTGAGAAGAGCTTTGATAAACTGATAGGATGGCTGTATAGTCTCAAATCCATGCAGAGGTGTTGCATTCTGCACGCGCGCGTCATGTGCGTCAAAAGTGATGATGTTTTCCACACCCATACTTACAAGCTCCTGAAGTGCTGTTGCACAGTCCAGGGATTCTCTGCCGCTGCGGATATTCTGGCGGCTTTCGTACAGATAAGGCATGATCACGTTTACTCTGCGGGCTTTGCCGCCGATTGCGCCGATCACACGTTTCAGATCCTGAAAATGGTCATCAGGAGACATAAGATTCTCGTATGGTCCGATGCTGTAGGTAAGACTGTAGTTACATACATCAACCATCAGATAGATATCGTCACCACGTACAGATTCCATGATCGTACATTTCGCCTCACCGGAACCGAAACGTGCTGTCTGGACCGGTATCAGATAGGACTCTCTCTGATAACCCTCAAATGCAAAAGAATCAAGCTCTTCGTGGCTGCGCTCTTTACGCCACTGTATCAGCCATTCATTTACTTTTTCACCCAGATCCTTACAGCTGATCAGGGGGATCAGACCAAGTCTGCCCACCGGAAGTGTAGTTAAATCTTTAGTTGTTGCCTGTGCCATGTTTTATTTTCCTCCTAAAAAAATTTTCTGTATACGGATATCCTTTCCTTCCAGCTTCACCATACGGTAGTTGCTGGCGATTCTCGAAAAGGTTCGTTCGGAATAAGTATCCGAGAAATTTTCCAGTTTCAGATTTGTTGATATGATCGTAGACTTCCTGCGCATGATGCGTTCATTTATGCACAAAAACAACTGGGAAGAGACAAAGCTGTTTGTAAGTTCAGTTCCCAGGTCGTCGATGATCAGCAGATCGCTGTCAAATACAAATTCCTGTCCTTCTGTTTTATCTCTGGAGAATTTGGAGTCTGCCAGCAGTTCAAACAGATCAAATGCGGAAAAGTACATAACGCAATGTGCTGATTCCAGAAGATCATGAGCAATACAGTGAGAAAGAAAAGTCTTACCCACACCGGTATCACCGTAAAGAAACAGATTCTCAAAGGAACTGTCAAAATTTCTCACAAAACCTCTGGCAATATCATAAGCTCTCCGGGCCGTCTCTCTTTCTGTCAGTCCGGTAGCTTCGTTCTTCATTGTATCAGAATAATAATCAAAAGAAAAGTGGTCAAAGTTTTCTTTTTTGAGAATTTCTTTTAAATTGGACTGCGTATAGAGCAGTTCTATCTCTGCTTTCTTAAAACAGGTACATTTTTGGCTTCCGACGTAACCGGTATCCTGACAGACCGGACACTTATATGGAAGTTCCAGATAATCCTCCGGATATGAGTTACATACCAGCAGGGCATTGCGCTCCTGGGACAGAAGAGAGATTGCAGCTTTAAGGTCCTCAAGACCTGATGATTCTCCGCTTAAGAGTGCTCTTGCTTTTTTGGCGCTTAAGGTGGCAACCTCTTCATCTATTTCGTGGATGCGCGGGATTTTTTTATAAATCTCCTGAGTACGCTCCTCCAGAATACGTCTGTTCTGAGACTGGGTCTTGCTGTATTCCCGCATGATCGTATCATACTGATAATTCTGTAAAGGCATGACTTCACACCCTTTCGTTTGTTTTTTTGTAGCTGTTCAGTGACTTTCAGACGATTATGTCACTGCCGTTACTGATTCAGCAATTTCTTTTCATATTCGTTAAAGTCGTACTGTCGCTGATGGAAATTGTTAAACCGGTTTGATGCAGCCGGTTTGGAAGCTGCTTTTCGCTGGGGATTCTTTTCCAGCTTCTGGCGCTGATGCTGAGCATCGAGGAGCCGGACATCTGCAAGTGTACGGACATTTTTATCTTTCCATCCGGAAAGGATTTTATCTGCATACTGGAAACTTGGCTGTCCGGTAGAGAGAACTGTACGGCTGCAGGCTTCCTGGATGATATCCATGGTAAAACCATAATCATTCAGCCAAGTGTTCATAAGAGAAATCTCTGTATCTACCGGATTTCGTCCGCTGATTCCCATTGATTTAAAAATAGTAAAGTATTCTTTGGCATAACGGGAATTTGCCTCTTTTGCCATGGTGACAGTGGTGATTCCCTCATCTGCCCAGGCAAGAGCAACGGTTTCTATGTAACGCATACTCTTATGCCCGCGGCTGACACTGTATTCGATCAGGTACTCGATCAGATCAGGCGAGAATTTCAGCTCATCATAGAAAAACAGGATCTTTTTCATCTCGGTAGGAGTGAGCGTTTTGCCGAGATACTGTTCTGCGATATAGAGGAGCTGTACGATCTCATCATTTTGCTTTAATTCTTTTACACGGTCAGGAGACAGTGCAGTGGCTGAGTTGGTGGTCTGCTTCACAGGCTGTGCCGGTGCAGAAGAAGTACGGGTTTCTGTTTTTGTAACAGGGGCTGTCGAAACGGGTGTGTCGGAAGCAGCAGATTTTACAGGTGGTACATTCAATATGATATCTGCTATATCTTCGTTATTTCTGTAGGTTAAAGTAAGGAGTTTCTCTTTCTCCCAGTATTTCAGAGCGCGGATAATGTCACGTTCTGTACAGAAGAAATGATCAGCCATCTGCTCCAGACTGAAGGGTACAGAGGTGTCAGAAAGAAGCCTCAGAAGATAGATATATACTTTTACAAATTCTCCATTGGCCCCAGGCATATAGTTGTCTATGAAATTGTTGGTTAATACAGTTACTTCCGCATTGCGGGAATTCTGTAAAGTGATCATAGCCATGAATTTCCACTCTCTTTCATAATAATAAGATGTTAGGGTCAAAAGGTATTTTGCCCCTAACCTGATATCAAAAAATAAAGTATCATAACTGAGACAGCATCTTTCCAATTTTCTACAGAAAGATGCTGTTTTAATTATTTTGAGAAAAAAGGTCAGAAAAACAGTAGAATCTGAGCCAAGTTAATGTTACAATGTAGGCGTCTCAAAAAAAGAGTGCAGAAGGGAGCCAAAACAAAATGGACTACGCAAAAGAATCTTTAAAAATGCATTATGACTTAAAAGGTAAAATTGAGGTTGTATCAAGAGCCAAAGTAGATTCCAAAGATGCTTTAAGCCTTGCTTACACACCGGGTGTTGCTCAGCCTTGTCTGGAGATCCAGAAGGATGTAAACAAGAGTTATGATCTGACAAGACGCTGGAATACAGTTGCTGTTGTAACAGACGGAACTGCGGTACTTGGACTGGGAGATATCGGACCGGAAGCTGGTATGCCTGTTATGGAAGGTAAATGTGTACTCTTTAAAGAATTTGGCGGTGTAGACGCGATTCCGCTCTGCGTCCGCAGTAAAGATGTTGATGAGATCGTTAAGACAGTAAGCCTTCTGGCCGGATCCTTTGGAGGAATCAACCTTGAGGATATTTCCGCACCGAGATGTTTCGAAATCGAGAAGAAACTGAAAGAAAAATGTGATATTCCGATCTTCCATGATGACCAGCATGGTACCGCTATTGCCTGCCTGTCTGCTGTACTGGGCGCACTGCGCTTTGTTAAAAAAGATATTGCTACCGCTAAATTCGTTGTCAACGGCTGCGGTGCTGCCGGCAGTGCTATCGGCCGTCTGCTGGTAAACATGGGCGCACAAAATGTAATCATGGTTGACCGCTTCGGCGCTCTGTATGAAGGCATCGATGCTAAGCTGGATCGCATCCAGAGCTATCTGGCTACCGTAACCAATAAAGAACATAAGCAGGGTACTCTTGCTGATGTTGCCAAGGGTGCGGACGTTATGATCGGTGCTTCCGCTCCGAACGTATTCACCAAAGAAATTATGCAGAGCATGGCTGACAAGGCTATTGTTTTTGCTCTGGCTAACCCTGTTCCGGAAACCAGCTATGATGCTGCTAAGGAAGCAGGCGTTGCAGTTGCGGGCACCGGCCGTAGCGACAGACCGAACCAGGTTAACAATGTAACCGTATTCCCGGGCGTATTCCGCGGTGCTATTGATGTACGCGCACGCGCTATTACCGAGGACATGAAGGTTGCCGCTGTTTATGCTATTGCCGACCTGATTGATGAAAAAGACCTGCGTGAGGACTATGTAGTACCTGACGCTTTTGACCCGCGTGTTGCTCCTGCGGTTGCTGCCGCTGTAGCTAAGGTTGCTATCGAAAAAGGCCTGGCACGCAAAATTGTAGATCCTGAGGTTGTAAGAGCCAATACTGCTAAACGCATCGGCCGTTAAGCCGCAGTATACAAATATTATTCTCACAATGACAATGTGAGCTTAGGAGGATGAAAACATGAGAGAAATAAAGGTTAGTGAAGTCACTGATGTTATTGCCAAGCTGTGCATGGATTCCTGCTACTATCTCCCGCAGGAGATGATGGACAAAATCAGAAATGCCGCTGTTGAAGAAGAATCTCCTTTGGGCAGGGAAATCCTTGCTACCTTGATTGAGAACTTCGAGCTGGCTAAGAAAAAAGCTGTTCCTCTGTGTCAGGATACCGGTCTGACCGTTGTATTTCTGGAAATCGGCCAGGAAGTGCATTTCGTTGACGGCGATTTGTATACTGCCATTCATGCAGGCGTAGCAAAGGGCTACACTGAAGGCTATCTGCGTAAATCCTCTGTAGGCGACCCGGTATTTGATCGTAAAAATTCCGGTGATAATACTCCGGCAATCATCCATACCAAGATTGTTCCCGGTGAAAAGGTTAAAATTATCGTTTGCCCCAAAGGCTGCGGCAGCGAAAACATGGGTGCTTTGAAAATGCTGAAGCCGGCAGACGGTGTTGAAGGCATCAAAAAATTTGTTGTTGATACCGTGCGTGCCGCAGGCCCGAACCCCTGCCCGCCGATTACCGTCGGCGTAGGCATCGGCGGCAACATGGAGCGTGCCGCTATTCTGGCTA
>OHJN01000786.1_pt1 | contig 15249 bp, 12 predicted proteins | sample 1568531 | NCBI WGS metagenome assembly OHJN01 (sample SAMEA3879594, study PRJEB24766) | human gut metagenome | biome: human-associated habitat; feature: feces | place: USA | collected 1985/1987
GTTAATATCTACCGATACTGCACCTAATGAATTTAACTCATCGGGATTTATATCCGTTGTATAAGAAACAAAACTGTTTCTATTGTATAGTCCCGTAAGCTTGTCATGATAACTCAGATACTCCTGCTGCTTCTGAAGCTTCTGTAAAGTAATGGCCTCCGGAAGATACGCCAGAACGCTCCGCAGCAGATCCACTTCGCATCCTCCACGGTGAACCCCTACTGCTGCAAGAATCGCCACAGTATTCTCATCCAGTCTCCTGAAGACACTGTAGCTGTCCTCCGTGGTGTCCGTAATCTCCTGTTCCATCCAGCGTGGCCGCTGATCCTTCGGCAGCATCTTGATCTTATCCCTCTGCCATGGCACATGCTTGGCACACCACTCATAAATCACATCAATATCTTCATATTCTTTTTCAATATAATATACATACTCGGAGTCATAATGTTCACGTACCGTACTCAGTACATCATTCATAATCTCTACGAGAGAACGCGGATTATCTCTATCACTCATACAAATATCTCCCCTTGTCTCTATTACTATGGTTCTTCTGCCCATACTCAGACATAATTAATTGTAGTATAATCCATACGAAAACGCAATAAAAAAGATTCCTTTATCACAAAAAAGGGATCCCAGGCAGGCTGACACCTGCCTGGGTTTGTACGACAAAAGAGATGTACATTGCAGACCTTTGTCCTTCCATGCACATCTCTTCCATTAAGAAATATAATCTTATATTTTCACTTTGCTTACAAGTTCCATTTTTTATCCTGCGACAGACGCAGTCGGTTCATTGCTCTTGCCAGCGAAGCCTGCGTATGATAATACTGCTGAATACTCTGCTTCTGACGAAGCTGTTCTTCTGCCCGCTCTTTCTGCTCTCTTGCACGACGTACATCAATATCTTCCGGCTTCTCCGCTGTATCTACGATCAGAGTTACACGGTTATTTACAATCTCCGCAAATCCTGTTCCTACAGCAATCTCTTTCCATTCCGTCCCGTCAACGTTCATCCGGGCAATCCCGACTGTCACCGCGATCACCATATTCTCATGATGGGCAAGGATTCCTTTCTCACCATCCGGTGCCGGAATAGTCAGTTTCTGACATCTTCCTGCATAGAACACTCCGTCACTCGCTATGATTTTAAGACCAAATGTATCCATATGCACTCACCCCGTTATTATGCCTGTGCCTCTTCTGCTTCAGCTTTTGCCTTTGCAATGACATCGTCGATCGTTCCAACATTAAAGAATGCACTTTCCGGATATTCATCCATCTCTCCGTCAATGATCATCTTGAATCCACGGATCGTTTCTTTCAGCGGTACATATTTTCCCGGGATTCCCGTAAATGTCTCCGCTACAAAGAACGGCTGAGAAAGGAATCTCTGAATCTTTCTTGCACGCATAACAGTTGCCTTATCCTCATCTGATAACTCTTCCATACCAAGGATGGCAATGATATCCTGCAATTCTTTATATTTCTGAAGAATTGCGATTACTTTATTTGCAACCTCATAATGTTCTTCTCCAACTACATCTGCTTCCAGAATACGGGAACTGGACTCCAGCGGATCTACTGCCGGATAAATTCCCTGCTCAACGATCTTTCTTGAAAGTACAGTTGTCGCATCCAGATGGGCAAATGTTGTTGCCGGAGCCGGGTCAGTTAAATCGTCGGCCGGCACATAAACTGCCTGTACAGATGTGATGGAACCGTTCTTTGTAGATGTGATCCGCTCCTGGAGCGCACCCATCTCTGTCTGTAAAGTAGGCTGGTAACCTACGGCTGAAGGCATACGTCCTAACAGCGCGGAAACCTCGGAACCTGCCTGTGTGAAACGGAAAATGTTATCAATGAATAAAAGTACGTCTTTTCCACCCTTATCACGGAAGTACTCTGCCATGGTAAGACCGGTAAGTGCAACTCTCATACGTGCTCCTGGTGGCTCGTTCATCTGTCCGAACACCATGGTTGTCTTATCAATAACGCCTGATTCTTTCATTTCATAGTAAAGGTCATTTCCCTCACGTGTACGCTCTCCTACACCTGTGAATACAGAATATCCACCATGCTCGGTAGCGATATTGTGGATCAGCTCCTGGATTAATACGGTCTTACCTACACCGGCACCACCGAACAATCCGATTTTACCACCTTTCTGGTATGGGCAGAGAAGGTCAACGACCTTGATACCTGTCTCTAACATTTCCTGAGAAGTTGCCTGCTCTTCAAAGGCAGGTGCTTTTCTATGAATAGGCCATGTCTCGACACCCGTTGGTGGATCGATCTCGTCAATAGGATTTCCCAGAACATTGAACATACGTCCAAGCGTATTCTCACCTACAGGAACGCTGATCGGAGCACCTGTAGCGATCGCATCCATTCCACGTACGAGTCCGTCTGTAGATCCCATGGCGATACATCTGACAATATCATCACCCAGATGCTGTGAGACTTCTACTACCAGTTCTTTTCCATCTCTGGTAGGAACTTTGATAGCATCGTTGATCTCAGGCAGGTTGCCTTCTGTGAATTTAATATCCAGAACGGCACCAATAATCTGGGTAATTTTACCTATATTATTTGCCATGCTATAATTTCTCCTTGTTTATTTATTTTCTATTCCTGAATACGCAGATTGCGTTCAACGGGCACTCGGAAATCAGAGATTTCCTCGTTCTCGTTGCACTTTCATATCAAGTGCTATATATCTGCATTTGTGCAAGCACATGCAGATATATTTCACTTGATACTCAATCTGCTTATCTAGGAAATTGCTGACGCGCCTGCTATGATCTCAGTTAATTCCTGAGTGATAGCGCCCTGACGCGCTCTGTTATACTTCAGAGTCAAATCGCTGATCATTTCTTCTGCATTACTTGTTGCAGAATCCATCGCCTGCATTCTCGCTCCATTTTCACTGGCTACAGCTTCTACCAATGCTCCATAGAAAAGACTGGTGACATATTTTGGAATGATCATATCCAGTGCTTCCTCCGTGGTTGGCTCATAATTCATAAGAATATTCGAATCTGTATCCTCTGCTACGTCCCCTGCCTCAATCTCAACCGGAAGCAGTTTGATAAGCTTCGGCTCATGGCTGACGGTATTTTTAAAATGCGTGTATGCAAGATAAATCTCACCAATCTCGCCGTCTGAGAATGACTTCAGGATCTTTTTGCAAAGAGCTGCTGCATCCTCATAGGAAGGAGATTCGATCATCGCGGAATCCTCCAGTTCAATATGGTAACCACGACGCTCTAATGCTTCACGTCCTTTATTACCAATTGCATAGATCAAAAGATCCTCTTTGTTCAAATCGCTTCCCGTAATCAGCTTTACAATATTGGAGTTGTAGCCTCCGGCAAGTCCACGGTTAGACGTGATCACAACCACTGCCTTTTTCGTGGATTCCCCGGATTTTAAATATGGATGATTAATGTTTCCGGACTTTGCAAGCATAGAGCTGACAGTCTGATACATATAATTAAAATATGGATTCGTCTGTTCTGCTCTTCCCTTTGCTTTCTGTAACTTTACAGTAGAAACAAGTTTCATGGCTTTGGTGATCTGCTGCGTACTCTGTATGCTGCCTTTTCTTCTTTTAATGTCCTTCATTGAGGCCATAAGAAAAACCTCCCTCCGCCTACTTTAAAAAGTCCGCTTTGCATTCTTCGATTGCTTTTACAAGTTTTGCTTCTGTCTCATCACTGATGACTTTTTCAGTACGGATTGCCTCTGGCACTTCCGGATACTTGGTATCAACATATTCAAATAATGCTTTTTCAAAATCAAGAATCTTCTCAACCGGAATGTCGATCAGGTACTTCTTGGTAGCTGCATAAATGATCATAACCTGTTTTTCAACTGGCATTGGCTGATACTGAGGCTGTTTTAAAATCTCACGGATTCTTTCACCCTGTGCAAGCTTCTCGGTAGTATCTGCATCCAGCTCGGAACCGAACTGTGCGAATGCTGCCAACTCACGATACTGTGCAAGTTCCACACGGATAGGTGCTGCGATCTTCTTCATCGCTTTGATCTGGGCAGAACCTCCAACTCGTGATACGGAAAGACCTGCGTTGATCGCTGGTCTGAAACCGGAGTTGAACATCTCTGTTTCCAGATAAATCTGACCATCTGTGATAGAAATTACGTTTGTAGGAATGTATGCTGATACGTCACCGGCCTGTGTCTCGATAATTGGAAGTGCTGTTAAAGAACCTCCTCCTAATTTATCAGAAAGACGAGCTGCACGCTCTAACAGTCTGGAGTGTAAGTAGAATACATCACCCGGATAAGCCTCACGTCCTGGTGGTCTCTTAAGAAGCAAGGAGAGTGTACGGTATGCAGCTGCATGCTTACTCAGATCATCGTAAACAATGAGAACATCCTGTCCTGCTTCCATCCATTCCTCACCAATCGCACATCCTGCGTATGGTGCAATATACTGTAATGGTGCTAATTCACTTGCAGTTGATGCTACAACTGTGGTGTAAGACATCGCACCAAATTCTTCTAATGTCTTAACAAGAGAGGCAACTGTAGATGCCTTCTGGCCAATTGCAACGTAAATACATTTTACGTTCTGGCCTTTCTGGTTAATGATTGTATCGATTGCGATCGCTGTCTTACCGGTCTGTCTGTCACCGATGATCAGCTCACGCTGTCCGCGTCCGATTGGGAACATCGCATCAATTGCAAGAATACCTGTTTCAAGCGGCTGGTTTACGGACTGTCTGTCTACGATACCCGGTGCTTCCTGCTCAATTGCGCGATAATCATCTGCCGGGATCTCGCCCTTTCCATCGATCGGTGCGCCAAGCGCATTGACAATTCTTCCGAGATAGGCATTTCCTACCGGAACACCTGCTTTTTTCTTCGTGCGTGTTACTTTTGTGCCCTCTTTGATCTCTGTATCTTTTCCAAGAATGATACAGCCGATCTGGTCACGTCTGATATCCTGAACCATACCACGGATGCCGTTTTCAAATATAACGATCTCACCATACATGGCATGCTCTATTCCATAAATGGTTGCGATTCCATCGCCAACCCAGATGACAGAACCAACTTCCTGTTCACCGGATACCATGTCATAATTTTCGATTTCTGTTTTCAGGATGGAGATAATCTCCTCTGAATTTATGGAACCCACGTCGTCACCTCCATGTTAATTTCTGTTGTAATCTGTCAAGCCGTCCCCTGATACTGAAATCCTCTTCGATGTCTCCCACGCGGAGCACGAATCCTGCGATCAGTTCCGGCTTTTTTTCGAATTCCAGCTCTACCTGTGTCTTTTTATATTTCCCTGCCAGATAGTTTCTGATCTGTGCAAGCTGCGTCTCATCCGGCACCTCTGCACATTGCATTTTTGCACGGAGTATCCCGTTTTTTTCATCATAACAGTTCTGGTATGCCGCAAACACATCTTCGATCACGTCCATATGTTCATGGTCACACAGTTCTTTCAAAAAATGATGTATCTCCTGCGGAAAAAATCTTTCGATCATCCGGTGCTTTTCTTTTCTGGAAACAACCGGGCAGTTCAACACACGCGGCAGCTCACTGGTCAGCTCAAATATTTCTTTTGTCTTTTCCACGATTTCTTTTGTGATACCAAGCTCAAAAAGAACCGTTCCGTAATTATTTGCTGTCTGTGTCATTGCAACCACCTGTTTTAGCTAAAAATTGCTCATACATGAGCTTATTCTGCTCTGCTGCATCTGCCTTGCCAAGCACTTTTCCGGCTGCCATCATTGCAAGTCCTGCAATCTGCGTCTGAAGATCCTGCACTGTCTTTTCACGCTCAAGATCAATGGTCTTATGTGCATTTGCAATGATTTTTTCTGCTTCCTGATCCGCAGCATTTACTCTGCTCTCATATTCTGCCTGTGCCGTTTTTCTTGCCTTCTCCACAATATGTGCGGACTCGTCATGTGCCTGTTTTAATGCATCCTCATACTGGCTCTTAAGTTCATTCGCCTGCTCCGTAGTCTTTTTCGCATCCGCCATCTGACCTTCGATCATCTGTCTGCGCTGTTCCATGACATTTGTCACCGGCTTGATCAAAAACTTGCGAAGTCCAAAATAAAGAATCAGCAGATTTATGATGGTAAAGAGGACATTCCAGTCAATTCTTAATAACTGCATACTCTACCATAACCTTTCTTTAGCCTAAGAATAAGATAATTAAAATTGCGACTACCATACCGAAAATTGCAGTACCTTCGGCCAATGCACATCCAAGTAATAATGCTTTTGTGATTTTTCCGTCTGCTTCCGGCTGTCTTGCGATTGCGTCCGTTGCTTTTGAGGTTGCAAGTCCGATACCAATACCTGCTCCAATACCTGTTAATGCTGCGATACCTGCTCCAATTGCGATTAATGAATTCATGATGTTTTCTCCTTTACCATTTCTTTTTCAATTTTTCTGTGAGTGTGTTTACTCAATGCTCTCCTTAATGAAGAGTGATGTTAAAAATACAAATACATAAGCCTGTATGAATCCGTCAAACAGATCAAAATAAAGGCTTAACACTGCCGGTACAAAAATCGGCACTACAATTTTGATTAATTCCATAATTACAAATGCGCCTAAAATGTTACCAAACAAACGCATGCACAGGGATAATGGCCGGATGAATACTTCGAGGATATTCATCGGCAGCATGATCGGGATTGGTTCTGCAAAACTTTTCAAAAACCCTTTTGTACCTTTTTTCCGCACTCCTGCAGCCTCAATTAAGATGATGCTCATAAGTGCAAGTGCGCCCGTCACGCCTACGTCCTTCGTTGGTGATTTCAATCCAAACAGACCGATCATATTGGCAAACCCAATATAGACACCGACCGTCATCAGATATGGGATATACTGTTTTCCCTCCTCGCCAAGAAGATCATAGAAGAAGTTATAGAGACCTCCAACTATCGTTTCCAATACGAGCTGTTTCTTACCGACGTTTTCAACCTTTAAGTTCCGCCCGAGTATTGCCGCTGCGATCAGTAATACCGCCATGATGACCCACGTGACAACAACCGATTCTGCTACCGGTATTCCGCCAAAAAGCGGGATTGTAAATGCCGTATCACAATTCAACTGCGCCATCAGCTCCTTTGATAGTTCTTCCGTATGACCACTTCCTTTCTTATTTTTTATTGCCAAACATATTTTTAGTTATTTTTTATTGAAATGTCAATTTTTTCGAAAGACTATTTTTCCCTTCTATTTTTTGTGTATTTTGTATAGTTTTTATTCTGTTTTTTGTGCACTTTTTTGTTTTTCTTGTGAATTGCATTTTTAATAAAAATACATTTATCTGATTTTGTCTGTGATTAAATTTACAGATTTTCCAAGAAATGTTAATTTGAACTTGATAATTATGTGATTTTGATACAAAAAAGTCATTGGATTACATTTGTAATAATTGTAATTCAATGACTTATGTTTTTTTGATCAGCCGAGAAGTTCCATGATCTCCTCTTTTGTGAATACTACGGAATCCATTCCCTCGCCCTCCAGCACCTGCTCGGCAAGCTTTTTCTTTTTCTCCTGGATATCAATGATCTTCTCCTCGATCGTACCCTGGGAGACGAGTTTGTAAACCGTCACGACATTCTTCTGCCCGATACGGTGTGCACGGTCGGTTGCCTGATTCTGCACGGCAACGTTCCACCATGGATCGTAGTGGATGACGATGTCTGCTGCGGTGAGGTTTAATCCGGTTCCTCCTGCCTTTAAGGAGATACAGAACACCGGGACATCATCTTTGTTGAAGCTGTCTACCATCTGCATACGTTTTTCCTTATTGACGGAGCCGGTGAGCATATAGTAATCAATGCCCAGCTTTTTCAGCTGTTCCGCCAGACGGTCTAACATGGTCGTGAACTGGGAGAATAACAGCACCTTGTGTCCACCGTGCACTGCGTTCCCGATCAGATCCATACACATCTGGACTTTTGCGGATTCGCCCTTGTAATCTTCGAATAAAAGTGCCGGATCACAACAGAGCTGACGCAGTTTTGTGAGTTCTGCAAGGATCTGGATCTTGTTGGACTTAAATTCTGCCTCGCTCTTGCCATCTAACATCTGCTTCATCTGCTGCACATGCGCATCATAAAGAGCCAGCTGTTCGCCCTCCATCTTCGCATAAACATTCTCTTCGAGTTTTTCCGGAAGATCTTTTAATACATCACCTTTTAACCGGCGCAGGATAAACGGACGGATCATGCGCTGTAAACGTTCCATCTTGTTCTCATCTTTGTTCACAACGATCGGTGTCTCGATCTCCTCACGGAACTTCTGGTATGTATACAAAAATCCCGGCATCAGGTAATCAAAGATACTCCAAAGCTCGCTTAAGCGGTTCTCGATCGGTGTACCGGTCAGCGCCAGCTTAAAGGCTGCCGTGATCTTCTTGACGCCTTTTGCCGCCTGCGTTCCGGCATTTTTAATATATTGAGCTTCATCAATGACCTGAACTGCAAACACAATGTTTTTGTAATACTCCACGTCACGTTTTAACAGATCATAGGATGTGATGAGGATCTGCCCGTCCGTGGTGTGACGGATGATATCTTTCCGTTCCGGTGCACTTCCTGTGATCGTCACAGTCTCAAGTTCCGGTGCAAAACGCTCAATCTCTTTCTGCCAGTTATAAACTAAAGATGCCGGACATACAATAAGTGATCTGCGGCGCTCCTTTTCCCCTGCATCATAATCCTGACGCTCTGCCAGAAGAAGGCTTATTACCTGAAGCGTTTTTCCAAGTCCCATATCGTCCGCAAGGATTCCGCCAAAACCGTTCTCCCGCAGCGTTTTCAGCCAGAGGAAACCGTTTTTCTGGTAGTTTCTCATAACATTTTTCAGGGAATCCACCACCTCATAATCACTGTCCTCGATGGTTTTCATGTTCCGCACCATGCCTTTGAATTCCCTGTTTTTCTCGATAGACAGCAGCTGGTTATTTTTCAGTGCTGCATCCAGATACATAGCGCGGTATTTTGGGATCACGACGGTTCCTTTTTTCAGGCTTGCCTCGGTAAGCTGTAAGTCCTCACTGACTTCTGCAAGCGCACTGATCCCATCCTCTTTGATATCTAAGAAATCCCCGTTTTTCAGACGGATATACTTTTTCTTTCTGTCGTACTTGGAAAGCAGATATGCCAGCTCCTCGGAGGACATTTCATCGGAGTGTACCTTTAATTCCAGAAGGTCACTCTTTAAGGAGACACCCACGGATACGCTCGGCGCATTGACCACTTTCATATTGCGGAACTTGTCCGACGTGTAAATTGCCATAAAATGGCTTAAACGCTGCAATCCACCCGCCACGAGCTGATAGAGCAGATCTTCGTCTTTTGCAATGACAAAAAATGTCTTCGAATGGTCATACTCATTGAAATACGGCTCCACAAGGCTCTTGATGCGCAGCTCCTCAGACAGATCACGCACCTCGCCCGGTTCTACTTTGGCAAGCACGTTGTATTTATTGTCCCCATAGACTGCGACCAGCTTCGCACCGACAACATCCATTGCCTGACGATCCAGATATAACTCAAATTCCGGCTTCGGCGGAACGTAAAGCGCCTCGTCAAATCCTTCCGGGATTACATCGAAGCTTTCCCTCACCATCGGCAGAAGATCCCGGCAGAACATTGCGAGTTCGTCCGCTGCAATATAGCAGTCTCCCCCTACCTGACGGTGTAAAAACTGGAAGAAGTCTGATACTTTTCCTTTTAACAATGGCTCTCCGAGGAAAATCTCCCCATCCTCATAAAAGTAATAATACTTGTCACCCTCGATCATCGGCAGATCTTCCATGCAGAGAAACGCTCCCGCACTTCCACCTTTCAGCGTCAGTTTTGGTTTGCGTTTTGTTCCATTATAGATGTAGCTTTCATTCATATCATAACCGATCGTTGCATGAAAAGGAGTTCCTTTCACCGCTTCCAAAAACCGGTCGATCCCCACACCATCAAGCTCCATGGTACGCTCATAGCCGCCGGTGTAGGCATAATAAGCATGGAACTTACTCTGGCGCTTTTTATCATCATCCTGCTGCTGCATAAACCGGATCAGGCGCTTTGCATCCTCCGAAAAAGCTTCCATGTGATGATAAAAATCAAGTTTTTTGCCGTAATGCACTTTCTCATTGACCTGAACAGAATGTAAAAACGCAGAAATGTTTTTTAACACATACTTTGTCTCCATTCCGATCTTAAATTCTAGTCTTGCATAGCCGTAATCCATCTCAAAGTAAGGTTCTAACTCTACTTTTCCGTAAATGGTTTCCGGTAACATATATTTGGATGTTGCACGCATGGAATACTGGCTCAGCAGATTTTTCAACGGCGCTGCCGTCTCCATCTTCCCCACCGGACGTTCCCCTGCTTCCGGTGTCTCCGTGCCCTGTCCCCGTTTTAACCTGAGAATCTCCATCGGAGTCCTCTTGTTTACATAATTCAAAAGCATTGCCACACAATGCTTGCACATCCCCTCATAATTATAAAAAGCCTCACATCCGCAGTTGCAGTTCGTTACGTCTCCGAACTCCTCGTCGATAGTGGCTGTCACTTCATAATACTCCTGATTGATTCCACGAACTTTTGCCCTGACATCTGCCACTGGCAGCTCATCCACTAAATACAACTCATAGGAAAAATCAAAAACCCCCGCCGTCTCATACAGCTCTTTCCCTCTCCGGTACGCCGCCGGATACACTGTCTCTTTAATGTCTGATACGGAAAACATATAATTACTTACTCTGTCCTTTCATTTTCATTCGTACTGTCGTTATGACTGTCTTTCTATAATAACACAAAAATGGAAAAGACTGCTATAGTTTTTTCTTTGAATTTTAATTTTCACGTTTTTTTGATCTTTTTATATGTTTTTATCACGTTTTTCACAGCTAAATCACATATTTTTTCACGTTTTTATATAAAATAAGCCTCCGATATAAAATCAGAAGCTCATCTTTTCTAATTATTTTAAAAACGTCACCTTAATCTCCGTACCGGCACCCTCCTCACTTTCCAGTGAGATCTGCGCCTCATGCTGTGCCACAATGTGTTTGACAATGGCAAGTCCAAGACCTGTGCCTCCGGTCGATTTCGAACGGCTTTTATCAACACGATAAAAACGTTCAAAGACACGTTCCTGTGCCTCCTTCGGAATACCGATACCAGTGTCTTTGACGATCAGAGTCGGATGTCCGTCCTCCGTGCGTGTAATAATCGTGACTTTTCCGCCTTTTTTGTTGTAACGCACTGCGTTACTGCAAAGATTATAGATTAATTCATCTATTAGATTTCGATTTCCCCGAACCGAGGTGGCTTCTCCCTGTACTTCCACCGTCACCTCGTTCTTTTCCGCCGGGATCTCCATCATTGCCTGACAGTTTAACGCCATCTCATGGAGGTCTAACGTCTCAAACTCGATCTTTGTGTCGTCGCTGTCTAACTCGGAAAGCTTGATGATATCATTGATCAGATATTGCAGACGTTCTGCGCTCTTGTGGATTTCCGTGGCAAAATGAATGGTGTCCTCCCCGCTTGTCATTCCACTTGCAATGAGTTCTGCATAACCGGAAATCGCAGTGAGCGGTGTCTTTAATTCGTGTGAAACATTTGCAGTAAATTCCTGACGCATCTGGGAATGTTTTAAAATATCCACATGCTGCTGCTTGATAGTCGCAACAAATGGCTTCATCTCGTCATAAACATCATTTTCTTCCAGCAGTACAATATTGTCCGCCATCTTTTCGATTGGTGCCACAAGACGCCTGGTAAGCCTGTGTGCAAGGACTGTGCACAGTACAAATACGCAGAATCCCACAGACAACGTGAGATATACCATCTTGATGATCAGACTGTAGATGCTGTTACTGTCTTTTCCAATACGCAGAACTTTTCCGTCATCTGTTCTCATTGCATAATAAAAAGTATGTTTTGCGGACGTAGTCGATTTCCGCATCGCACGCCCCTCTCCGGCTGCCAATGCAGAAGCGATCTCCGGTCGTTCCCTGTGATTTTCCATCTTCGACTCGTCTTCCATGCTGTCATAGATGACGGTTCCATCCTCATTGATCAGCGTGATACGCAGCCCATCTTTATTCAGATTATAGTTGATCTCATCCGGCAGATCCTCCGGGTTCATCATGGAGATCACATGGGCGTTTGCCTTCAGATCGTCAAAAATCTGTTTTTTCAATATATCATAAAAAAGCACCATGGCACAGATTGCCATGACAATAATTGCAATCGCTGAGATCAGCATAAATTTGCTGTTGATTTTCTTTTTCATCCCATCACCGTCTTACGTCTGTCCTGCCTTTTCCCTGCTCCTTAACGGACGTCACTCCACCATGTAACCGACATTGCGCACTGTCTTGATATGGCTTCCCGCCTCTCCAAGTTTCTGTCTCAGCGTCTTGATATGCATATCGACTGTCCGGCTCTCACCCTCATAATCAAAGCCCCATACCTGGTTCATGATCTTATCCCGCGACAGCACGATTCCCTTGTTGATGACAAGGTATTTTAAAAGTTCAAATTCTTTGTAGGTGAGTTCACACAGTTTTCCATCCACGTAAACGGCGTGTTTATCATTATCCACCAGAATATTTTCGTAGGCAATCTGTGATTCTTCCTGCGTATTCATCGTTCTGCGCAATAACGCTTTGACACGGGAGATCAGTTCCATCACACCAAACGGCTTGGAAATGTAATCGTCCGCTCCGAGGTCTAACCCTTTTACTTTGTCAAGCTCGGATGTTTTTGCCGTCACCATAATAATCGGCACTTTTGCTGTGTTTTTATCTGCACGGATTTTGGTCAGAATATCAAGTCCATCCTCATTCGGAAGCATGATATCTAATAAAATCAGGGCCGGAACTTTGCTCTCTAACCTTTTAAAAAGATCTGCACCGCACTCAAATTCTTCTACCTGATATCCGCTGTTTTTTAGCGCATAGCGCTCGATCTCGCGGATATTTACATCATCTTCTACAATATAGATTGTTGCCATAATCATTTCCTCCCACTGTTCGCTCTATAAATAGATTATAATACAGCCTGCTTTGTTTTTTCTATAAGTCTTTCCCTGATTCACAAAAAATTCGCAACACAATAATTGTGCTGCGAATTTCTTCCCGGATTTAATCTATCTCATATTTTTGTTCAAATTCATTTTCCAGTTTTGTAAATTCTGCACTCTCTTTTTCATCCATCTGCTCTGTAAAACTGTGTTCCTCCAGACCGGTATCATTCAACTGCATCATATATACTGCGATATTGGAGCAGTGATCAGCAACACGCTCGTAGTTCATGGCAAGATCCGAGAGTACCAGTCCAAGTCCGATCGTGCATTTTCCCTTGCGCAGACGCTTCATATGATGTTTTTTTAATCTAGTATAAAACTGTGCGCTTGTATATTGAAAGCCTCGATCAGAATGAACTAATGGGTGTGCATCTGGCTCCTGACGAACAGCCTCATCAAACGTGTCCATAACTAATGGATTATCATTATGATCGCTGATTTTAAAGGAAACAATCCTTCTATCATATAAATCTAAAATAGCACTCAGATAAACTTTATGAACTTCTATTCCGTTGTAGTATTTAAATTCAGAAACATCTGTAAGCCACTTTTCATTCGGTTTTTCGGCGTGAAATTCACGGTGTAAATAGTTTTTTGCTATGTGATCAGGATTTCTGTCTCCTCTGGTACAACTCTTAGGTTTCCATTTAATATTTGATTTTATATCGTATTTCCTACAAATACGAAGTACTCGTTTATCATTCACATGAATTCCTTTATGTCCATCTAATTCATCACGAATCCTTCGGTATCCCATATCTGGATGCTGGTGATGAATCCTTTGGATTTCAGTGGATAGTCTTTCGTTTCGAAGTTCATTATTACTTTTCGGATATTTTCCCCAGCGGTAATACGCAGAACGTGTAACATTAAGATATTTACAAAGTCTATCTATGGGATAATGCTTAGTAGACGATAGTTTTTGGATGGCTTCATATTCGGCTAACCGATGGATTAAAGATAGCGACCCCTCCTTTCCAGTTCTCTGACTTTTTTTAACAGATCATTCTCCATTTGTAGGTCTAGATTTCTTCTTTCCAGTTCAGCTATCTTGTCACGTAGCTCTTCTTCAGGTGTTCTGCTTGGAAGAGAAGCTATACGACGTCCACGTCTGTCTTCCAGACCCGCTTGACCCATCTTTTCGTATCGTATTACCCAATTGCGAACTTGTTGATAGGAACAATCATATTTGAGTGCCATTGCACCATAATTCTTATCATTTGCAAGACAATCTGTTACTATTTTTAATCTCTCATCAAGTGTAGTGTTCTTTGCCTTTTTCATGTAAGCACCTCCAGTGGATGTTTTTAATATTCCACCAGAATTATACACCTTAATCCAATCGGAAAGCTGTCTGTGTGAACGAATTCCGTATTTTGTGCAAATATCCTGAAGAGATCCTTCTCCGTTAAGATAATCATTTATAGCAGATATTTTTAAATCTTTTGAATAAGATTTGTTTTTCGGTTGATTGAGTAATCCAGTTGGTCCATCATACTGATAAATAGAAATCCAATTTCGAATACTATGATGATCAACTCCCAATTCTTTTTCTGCTTGCTGTATGCCAATTTCTCCTGCAAGGTAGCGTTCGACTATTTTTACTTTTTCTACTGGTTCTATCTTACTCTTTCTGAACATGAAAATACCCCCATATAGGACTTTTATATTTCATTGTCCTATATGAGGGTAGCATATCAGATTGTGTGAGGTTTTCAATATTTTTATTGACTTCTAACTATACAAGTTCAATCAGAACTTCCATAGCTGCATCACCTTTACGCTGACCAATCTTAACGATTCTTGTGTATCCACCTTTACGATCTGCGTATTTTGGTGCGATCTCGTCAAATAATTTAGCAACAAGATCAACTTCTTTTGTGTTTTTCTTTCTTCCAGCAGCTTCTGTCGGAACAGCTTTTACCGGATAGAATACTTTCATCATCTTCTTCCGCAATCAGTCCTGTTTCAGCAGCCAGTTTGCGAAGATAATCCCAAATAGAACCTCCATTTTTGTCAATCGGGGTACGGGTAATATAGACCTCGTTTCCTTCCAGATTCTCATAATAACCATTGTCATAGGTCACTCGAAAAAAAATGTAGCGACCATCTGTAAAACGTAGTAATTCTGCTAC
>OHJN01000787.1_pt1 | contig 15239 bp, 12 predicted proteins | sample 1568531 | NCBI WGS metagenome assembly OHJN01 (sample SAMEA3879594, study PRJEB24766) | human gut metagenome | biome: human-associated habitat; feature: feces | place: USA | collected 1985/1987
CAGACATGAACTGAAAGAAGAGGCAGTGAAGCTCTATGAAGAAAAAGAAGCAGAGAGGCTCATTAGAGCGGGTGACAGGGACAATTTTTATTTTGGTATTGTTTGTATTTCTTTTGATCAATATCATTGTACCGGATAAAGAAAAGTCAGTGCAGGAGAACAGAATGCTTGCATCTGCTCCGAAATGGAACTGGGGAAATGTGATTTCGGGCGATTATATGGAAAAGTTTGAGCGGTATATGTCAGATCAGTTTGTCGGCAGAGATTTCTGGAGAACGATCAAGGTCGGTGTGGACAGACTGGCAGGTGTCAGCAAGGAACATGGAGTATATATAGGAAAAGACGGACAACTGCTGGAGGAGATCGAGCTGCCGAACCAGGAATATCTGGCAGACAATCTGAAATCCATTCAGAATTTTGCTGAGACGAATACGGATCTTCCGGTGAGGATGATGCTTGTACCGGATGCGGCAGGGATTCTTGGAGCAAAGCTTCCGGCTATGGCAGAAGTGGAGAATCAGACACAGCTCATAAGCATGGTAAAGAAGGAACTGGGAAGTTCCGTTGAATGGATCGATGCAGCCTCAGCTCTGAATAAGCACCGGAATGAAAAGATTTATTATAAGACGGATCATCACTGGACTTCCCTGGGTGCTTTTTATGCATTTCAGGAGGCAGCCCCTTCGCTGGGAATAGAGGGAGACATTTCAGGGAAATATGTATCTTATGCGGTTTCCAATGATTTTAATGGAATGCTGGCATCCAAAAGCGGTGTTTATCTGAGCGAGAAAGAGCAGGTTGATATTTATGTTCCGAGTGACAGTGATACAGATGTGATCGTAGATTATGTAGATGAAGGAAAAAGGACGACTTCTCTTTTTGATTCTTCAAAGCTGGATACAAAGGATCAGTATGATGTCTTTTTGGGAGGAGATTTTTCTGTTGTAGATATTAAGACAGTGTCGACAGAAAGCAAAAGACTGCTTCTGATCAAGGACTCTTTTGCAGACTGCTTTGTGCAGTTTTTAACACCGTATTACCGGGAGATCGTTGTGGTCGATCCGAGATATTATAGTGGCACGATCGAGGAACTGCTCAGTTCCTACAGGATCTCAGAGGTGCTGTTCCTTTACAGTGGAAATACATTTTTTACAGATAATAATATAAGTGGAGTGTTGACGGGTGAGTAATCGGATCAGAGAAGAATTTATACAGAAAAAAGAACCGGTAAGACTGAATAAGTATTTAAGTGAGGCGGGAGTGTGTTCCAGAAGGGAGGCAGACCGCCTCATTGAGACCGGAAAGGTGAGTGTGGACGGAAAGCGTGCCGGAATGGGAATGAAGATTTATCCGGGACAGACGGTCAAAGTGGGAAATAAGACCGTATCAAGGCAGGATGAGATGATCGTGCTTGCGGTAAATAAGCCAAAAGGTATCGTCTGCACAGAAGAAAGGCGGGAACGCGACAGCATTGTGCGTTTCCTGAATTATCCGGTGAGGGTGACTTATATCGGAAGGCTGGACAAGGATTCCAGAGGTCTGCTGTTGATGACGAATAATGGAGATATCATCAATAAGATCATGACGCAGGGATTGAACCGTCAGATCCGCAGAATGTGTGAAGCACTGGGGTATGAGGTAAAAGATCTTTTGAGGGTCCGGGTGATGAATATTACGCTGGACGGACTGAAAGAGGGAAAATACCGCAAGCTGACAGACCGGGAATTAAATGAGCTGGATCAGTTACTGGAGCAGTCTTCCAGTCTTCCGGGCGGACGGGAAAGCAGGCAGGAGAGAAAAGATGGAGCAGGAAAAAAATAAAATGGAGCAGGGAAAAAGTAAGCAGCAGCGGATGCGGGAACTGGTAGAACTTCTGAACCGGGCGAGAAAGGCATACGAGCAGGACAATACAGAGATCATGAGTAACTATGAATATGACAGGCTCTATGATGAACTGGAAGAACTGGAAAAAGAACTGGGAACAAAGATGGCGAACAGTCCGACGGTCAATGTCGGTTATGAGGTGGTCAGTGGACTGCCGAAAGAACGCCATGAGCGGCCGATGCTGTCACTGGATAAGACAAAGGAAGTAGAGCGGCTGAAAGAATTTCTTGGCACGAAGAAAGCGATGATTTCCTGGAAACTGGACGGACTGACCATTGTTCTCACGTATCAGGGCGGAGAACTGGTCAAAGCGGTCACAAGAGGAAATGGAATCGAGGGAGAGGTCATCACGAACAATGCAAAGGTTTTTCAGAATGTGCCGCTGCATATTCCGTACCAGGGTGAGCTGGTTCTGCGTGGAGAGGCAGTGATTTCCTATAAAGATTTTGAGGCGATCAATGAAAAGATCGAAGATGTCGATGCAAAATATAAAAATCCGCGAAATCTGTGCAGTGGCTCTGTGAGGCAGTTGAATAATGAGATCACCGCAAAAAGAAATGTGAAGTTTTTCGCATTTACGCTGGTGCGTGCGGAAGAGGTAGATTTTCATAATTCAAGAATGTATCAGATGCAGTGGCTGAAGGAGCAGGGATTTGATGTGGTGGAACATCATCCTGTGACGGCAGAAACAATCGAAGAGGAAGTAGCATGGTTTGCAAAGGCAATCGGGAAAAATGAAATCCCGTCTGACGGACTGGTACTGGTCTATGATGATATTGCCTATGGACAGTCACTGGGAACGACCGCAAAGTTTCCGAGAGATTCTTTTGCATTTAAATGGGCAGATGAGATTCGGGAGACAACGCTTCTTGAGATTGAGTGGAGTCCGTCAAGAACGGGACTGATCAATCCGGTTGCGGTTTTTGAACCAGTAGAACTGGAAGGAACGACGGTCAGCCGTGCCAGTGTGCATAATATCAGTATTATGGAAGAGCTGGAACTGGGAGTCGGTGATACGATCCAGGTGTATAAGGCCAACATGATCATTCCGCAGATCGCAGAGAATCTGACACGGAGCGGTGTAAAAGATATTCCGACAGTCTGTCCGGTCTGTGGTGGTACGACAAAGATTTCCATGGAAAATGAGACAAAGACGTTATTCTGCACGAACCCGGAATGTCAGGCGAAGCACGTAAAAGCGTTCAGCCTGTTCGTAAGCAGGGATGCGATGAATATCGAAGGACTTTCAGAGGCGACACTGGAAAAATTCATTCTGCATGGGTATGTGAAAGATTTTACGGATCTGTTCCATCTGGACCGGTATGAGGAAGAAATTAAGAGCATGGATGGATTTGGAGAGAAATCTTATCAGAAGCTGCTCAGAAATATTGAAAACGCAAGGAAGACAACGCTGGCACGACTGATCTACAGTCTTGGAATCCCGAATATCGGAAGTGCCAATGCGAAGGTCATCTGTAAAGCATTCGGAGATGATCCAAAGCGTGCGGAAGAGGCAACCGAAGAAGAACTGGTAGAGATTCAGGGCATTGGCGGGATCATGGCAAAGACCTATGTAGAATATTTTGCTGATCCGAAGCATCGGGAGATCTACCGCAGACTGCTGGACGAGGTAGAGCTGCAGAAGGAGGTTGTGACAGAGGACAGTCAGAAATTCTCGGGGATCAATTTCGTGATCACAGGAAGTGTGGAACATTTTGCCAATCGGGCAGAGGTAAAAGCGGAAATAGAGAAGCGTGGAGGAAAGGTAACCGGCAGTGTGACATCAAAGACCGGTTATCTGATTAATAATGATGTAAATTCAACTTCTTCAAAGAACAAAAAGGCGAGAGAACTTGGAGTGCCGATCATTTCGGAAGAGACGTTGATCGGGATGCTGGAACAGTAGTGTGGTGTTAAAATTGTGTAAGAGTTCACAGTTTATTTATTTGAATATTTGAAGTGATTGTACTATAATGAACTGCGGATCGTCAGGATTCTGCAAAATGAAACGGAGGTTGGAGATCTCTGGCTGTGATATTTATGAATTTTTCAGGCAGGATACGACGTGACACAGGAAGCAAATGAAACAGGAGAAGAAAGGGAAAGCGTATGTCAGATCAGGATTTCGTTATTGTGGACGAAGAAAAAGATTCTGAGATTCCACAGGAAAAAGAGAACCGGACAGAGGATTCCCGTAAGGAAGTGGTCAAAGACGCTGAAAAGGAGCGTGAGGATGATGACGGTTACGAGAAGATCTGCTTTATCTGTCACAGACCGGAGAGTGTGACCGGGAAGATGATCGATCTTCCGAATCATATTACGGTGTGTCCGGACTGTATGCAGAGAAGCTTTGATGCGATGAGCAGCAGTCCTCTGGATCTGGGAAAAATGATGAATATGCCGGGCGTGCAGTTTCTGAATCTTTCTGATTTGGAAGGAATGCAGCCAGAAGCAAAAAAGATCAAGAAGAAAAAAGAGAAACCAAAGGAATTTCCGGAGCTGGATATTAAAAATATTCCTGCACCGCATAAGATCAAGGCCAGACTGGATGAGTATGTGGTAGGTCAGGAACGTGCAAAGAAGACCATGGCAGTGGCGGTCTATAATCATTATAAGCGGGTGGCAACCAATACGATGGATGATATTGAGATTGAAAAATCTAATATGCTGATGATCGGACCGACCGGAAGTGGAAAGACATATCTGGTGAAGACACTGGCAAGATTGCTGGATGTGCCGCTGGCGATCACGGATGCGACTTCCCTGACAGAGGCCGGTTATATCGGAGATGATATCGAGAGCGTTGTATCAAAGCTACTTGCGGCAGCAGATAATGATGTAGAACGTGCAGAGCAGGGAATTATTTTTATTGATGAGATTGATAAGATCGCCAAGAAAAAGACTTCCAGCCAGCGGGATGTGAGCGGAGAATCCGTACAGCAGGGAATGCTGAAGCTCTTAGAAGGCAGTGAGGTAGAAGTACCTGTGGGAGCGAACAGCAAGAATGCGATGGTTCCGCTGACCACAGTGAACACGAAGAATATTCTGTTCATCTGCGGAGGAGCGTTCCCGGATATTGAAGAGATCATCAAAGAACGTCTTCAGAAGAAGACGTCCATGGGATTTAATTCAGAGCTGAAGGATACATATGAACATGACGAGAATCTTCTGTCAAAGGTTACGGTAGAAGATCTGCGTAAGTTCGGCATGATCCCGGAGTTTCTCGGAAGGCTTCCGATCATCTTTACCCTGAAAGGACTGGATAAAGAGATGCTGGTGAAGATCTTAAGAGAGCCGAAGAATGCGATCCTGAAGCAGTACCAGAAGCTTCTGGCACTGGATGAAGTGAAACTGGATTTTGATGACAGTGCATTGGAGGCGATTGCGGAAAAAGCGATGGAGAAAGATACCGGAGCAAGAGCACTTCGTGCAATTATAGAGGAATTTATGCTGGATATCATGTATGAGATTCCGAAAGATGATAATATCGGAGAGGTGACGATCACCAGAGCTTATATTGAAGGAACAGGCGGACCGGTCATCCGTCTGCGGGGGCAGGAAGTACCGGCATTAAATGGTTGATAAAGACCGGTACACTGCAAGAAAAGAGGATTCCATGAGTAGGGCAGAACCATGGGATCAGATGACAGCGAATAGAGAAAACGGAAGAGAGTGGAAAAAATGGATGCTTATAGATACTTACTGGATTTGGCAATAATTTTATTATCAACAAAGGTACTGGGCCTTCTGACAAAGAAAGTCCAGATGCCGCAGGTTGTAGGAGCATTGCTTGCAGGACTTATTTTAGGACCTGCAGGATTTGGATTATTAACAGAAACTTCATTTATTCATGAAGTAGCCGAGATTGGTGTAATCGTACTGATGTTCTCGGCAGGTATGGAGACAGATATCAAAGAGCTTAAGGCAAGTGGAAAAGCTTCTTTTATCATTGCATTATTTGGAGTACTTGTACCGCTGGCAGGAGGTTATGCGGTTGCGTGGTTCTTCAATAAACCGGGTGCGATCGAGTCCGATGTGACTTCACCGGTCTTTTTACAGAATATCTTTATCGGAGTCATTCTGACGGCGACATCGGTAAGTATTACAGTAGAGACACTGAAAGAACTTGGAAAGCTGAAGACTCGTTCAGGAAATGCCATCCTCGGTGCAGCGATCATTGATGATGTCCTTGGAATCATTGCACTGACGATCGTTACGAGTATGGCAGATGATTCTGTAAGTCTTGGAATCGTTCTGCTGAAGATCGTTGGATTCTTCGCATTTTCAGGTATCATCGGTCTGATCTTCTACAAGATATATAAGAAATGGGTTGATGAAGCGGAAAAAGAACTTCACCGCCATACGATCATTGCATTTGTATTCTGTCTGATCATGGCGTTTGTGGCAGAGGAAGTATTCGGAGTTGCAGATATTACGGGAGCGTATATCGCAGGACTTATTATTTCCAATGTACAGCGTTCTACTTATCTGGAGTCTAAATTTGATACAATGTCTTATCTGCTTCTTTCACCGGTGTTCTTTGCAAGCATCGGACTGAAGGTAGAACTGCCGAAAATGTCTATGACGATCATTGCCTTTGCAGTAGTTCTGACAATCGTTGCAGTAATTACAAAGATCATTGGATGCGGACTTGGAGCAAAGGTGTGTGGTTATAAAAATTATCAGGTAAAGAGGATCGGAGTTGGTATGATCTCAAGAGGTGAGGTCGCACTGATCGTTGCCAGCAAGGGTGCGGCACTGGGGCTGATGAGTTCTGCCCTGCTTGGACCAATCATCGTTGTGGTTGTAATTACAACGATTATTACACCGGTTATGCTGAAAGTTGTATTTGCACCGGGAACAGCTCCGGCAGCAGAGCAGATCGTACCGGAATCAGAACGGGTTAAGAGTTATTATGAGAACCGTGAGGATAATCGGTAATCCGGGATATGGGATGAGTGATAGTCCATAAAAAGAGAAGCCATGGGACAGCGTCAGAGCTGTCTCATGGCTTCAAATGTATTATAGAGGTTTAACTGGCCATATCCCCATTCACGATTTGGGTATTCGAGAAAATCCGGGCGGATTGCTCCGAGGATCAGCAGACTTTTGATCATAAAGACATCAATACCGGTAATATTTTTCTGTTCCAGTTCCCATTCCAGCATAAGTGCAACAGCTCCGGCAGTGATGGCTGTGGAAATGCAGGAACCGGAACGAACGGTAAAGCGTCCGCCCGGTAATGCCCCTTTTACATTGATACCGGGAGCTGTGATGGAAGGATTCTGAAACTGAGTGCGGGTGTATCCACGGCCGGATGCCTGGGCGAGTCCGCCATTTTTCCCGTCATAATAGGAAACGATGATGGGACTTGGTGCGTTGGCCGGATTGGTCAGGGTGTAATAGGGATCTGATTCGAGAAAATAGACTTCTCCATCAAGAAATTCTGTGACGGGGAGCCACATATGAAACTGTCCGTCAATGAGGCGGACCGGCTCGACGACGATCTTCCATATTCCGGCAGCAGGGGTGTTAAACCGGAAAAAGACAAGTTCAGAATTGGTCTTTTCCACCATCAGCCGGTAATCGACATAAACTTTTGTTTTTTCAAAAAGAAAATCCAGTTCAACATTTGAGCCACCGCGGAAGGAAATCCGGGAAGTATTTTCACCGGAAGGAGAAATGATGGAAATGGATAAAATGTTGGGAATCATGACCCAGAGTTCCAGCATAAAGCCGGAGACATTTTCCCCGACCCGGATCTCAACGGTCTTGGTGTCGCTGAGATTCTGGATGGTATTGTAATAATGATGGCGTTTGTCGGCTTCATTTCCTGTTCCGATGACGGCGATCCGGTTGGCTACAAGACTGTAAGCCCCGAGCTGGCTGGGAAGGGGGAGAGTCCCTACGTGTCCGCCCATATTTGTCCCGACGGTAATGCACATGACAAGCGGAAGATCAAGGGCGGATGCAAGGTCATTCAGATATTTCACTCCCAGCAGAAGGTCCGTTTCCTGATAGCAGACAGCATTAGAGGCGATACAATAGTATTCCTTCAGATATTGCTTGGCAGTTTTTAATTTTACCATTGCAATGGTACATTCAGGGGCGGCTCCGAGAAACTGTTCGGAGATATCTGCACCGCCTGCGGCGAGGCTGGCAACAAAAGTCCCGTGTCCGGTGTCATCAACGGAAGGAACAAGAGATGCAGGATCTTCAGAAGAAAGGGCGGCATTGATAGTTTCCCGGGCATATTCCGTTCCGTAAGCAAATCCCTGTGGGGGTGTTCCGCTCTGGATCGTCTGATCCCAGATGGCGGCAATTCTTGTCGAGCCGTCAAGATTGCGGAACAGGCGGCTTGTATAATCAATACCGCTGTCCAAAAATCCGATCAATACCCCCTGTCCTTTTAGCTGGAGCGTAGGATAATTCTGAACCGGAAGGATTCCTGCCTGGTTCAGAGTTTCCATACTCAGGGGCGAAAAGCACTGGGGGATAGAATTATAGGAAAAGCGGGAGAGCGTGATTGGTTCTACGGATTCTTTTGGAAAATAATAGCAGGTGTATCCACTACCGGCATCCTGTTCACAGGGATTTTGAAGGAGAAGTTCATTAAAAAGAGGTGTGCGTGTCCGGTTCTCGATAAAATCACGGTAATCTTCGGAAAGGATGTTCCGGCGGCAGGTTTCTAAATCTGGCATGGCACATTTCCTGACTCTTTTTCTGTCAATATATGAACTTAAGAATTTCTTTATAACCCTAAAAGATCTATAAATTTTTGCCCGTCAGTCTTCACAAAGGAAAAGAATGAGGTATAATGAATTTAATTTATGACCGCAGGAAAGCAGGAGTCGGAGACAATGATCCATGGCTGTGATGAGAAAGATGGTCAGAGGAAATGCCCATGGGTGTGATGAAAATAGCAGTCAGAGGAGAAGATTGGCGGAATGGTTACGGAAAGGAGAAGAAAAAAGATGAAAGATTTTTTTGAAGAATTAGGAAAATATATCGGGGAGACCGCGACGATAGTAGGAAATAAAGCCGGAGAGGTAATCGAGACGCAGAAACTGAAATCGCAGGTGAGAAGCCTTACACATGAGAATACGGTCGATCTGCTGGAACTTGGACGGGGAGTCTATGAGCAGTATAAGAGTGGAGCAGTTCTGGATGAGAAGGCAGAAGGATTGTGCGAGGCGATCAGCTCAAGAGAAGAGAGCATTGCAGAATTTGAGGAGAAGATCTCAGCTATCAAAGGAGCAGGAAAATGCCCGAATTGTGGAAAGATGGTAGCAAAAGAGATGGTCTTCTGCCCGTATTGTGGAGAAAAGATGCCGGCGGTAACAGTGGATGAGGAAGAGACGCCTGGAGATGATACGGAGGATGTAACGCTCCGGGAAGAAGAAGCATCTTTATTTGAAGAGGAGGCAGTGAAAGGAGATGCAGCCCGTTCACAGGAGGCAGCAGAAGAAGAGGCATGATCCAGGATATAGGAGAGCATACATTTGATAACCAGTATCATCCGTGTCCGCCTGACCGGGAGTCTTATGCACTGTATTATGAAGACCATGCGGCTCTTGTGAGAAAATACCCGGATCGGATCGAGTTCCCTAAGTTTCGGGACATCGAGCGACTGAATGAAGATATCTATGAAGATGCAGTGTATCTGTTCAGTATTGACGGAGAACGGTATTATCTTGTAGAGGAGATCAACCGGGAGCGGCAGTCGCATTTTACAATGGAAAATACAGAGATTTTCCGGTATGCAGAGCCACAGTACCTTGCATTTGCCGGGATTACGGGATATCAGCTTCATAACTGGTATCAGAGCCGGAGGTTCTGTGGAAAATGTGGCAGGAGAATGAAAAAAGACAGTAAGGAAAGAATGCTGTATTGTGAATCCTGCCATAATATGGAGTTCCCGAAGATCTGTCCGGCAGTGATCATCGGAGTGACGGATGGTGATAAGATCCTGATGTCAAAGTATGCCGGAAGAACGTATAAAAAGTATGCATTGCTGGCGGGATTTACGGAGATTGGTGAGACTCTGGAAGAGACAGTGCAGAGAGAAGTCATGGAAGAAGTAGGGCTTAAGGTAAAGAATATCCGTTATTATAAGAGTCAGCCCTGGTCTTTTACTGATACGCTTCTGATGGGATTTTACTGTGATTTAGATGGAGGAGCTGCCATTACGCTGGATCGGGAAGAGCTTGCCATGGCAGAATGGTTTCAAAGAGATGAGATCCCGGTTGAGCCAGAGCGGGACAGCATCACCAATGAGATGATCATCCGATTTAAAAATGGTGAAGTATAGCTGCTGAATTGCAGGAAAGAAAGAGCAGCTCAAAAAGAATAAGAAAAGAGTTATAAAAGATAAAAAAGAGACATCCGGGACAGAGCCTTAAAAAGGTCCGACACCGGATGTCTTTTGCGACTGAGCGATAAGCCGATCACAGCATTTTCAGATACTGGACACTGTAAGCCGGCATGGAAAGCTGTCCGTTCAGGGTCTGTGGAGCGGTTTCTGATGAATCGCCGGTCTTCAGCAGGTCAATATAAGATCCCTGAAGTTCTCCATTTCCTGCGGTGAAGTCAGAATCAGAAGCGTTGATGGCAACAAGGATGCGTTCTGTTTCTGTGCGGCGTTCAAAGATAAGCTGATGATTCGTAATGACAACATTTCGGTAAGAACCGTTGCAGAGAGCATCACTGGCACATCTTACTTCGATCAGCCGGGAGATAAAGTCGGTCAGTTCATTTGGCTTTGGGGCATCAAAGCACGGGCGGAGAGCATAGTCATTATCGGGAGCTTTCACTCCTTCTTCACCCCATTCACTTCCATAATAAATACAGGGGATTCCCGGCATTCCAAAGAGGATTCCGTAACATAACGGTAAGTGGTTCTTGTTCGTCAGAATGCTTGCGATTCTTGTGACATCATGATTATCCACAAATGTCATAAGATGCTTTCCGCGGTAAATACACCACTGTTCCGGTCCGAACTGACGGTTCAGGGAATGTGCGATCTCGAACAGATTCATGCTGTTGAAACTGGAATAAATTCCCTTATAGCATTCATAATTCGTGCAACTGTGAAGCATCTCATCATTGACGATCAGATTGTAGTCACCAAAGAGGACTTCTCCGATCAGTGCAAACCCTGGTTTGATCGATTCACAGAAGCTGCGGAGGCGTTTCATAAAATTATGATCCAGACAATAGGCAACATCCAGACGGAGTCCGTCGATGCCGAAGTCTTCGATCCAAAGCTTTACACAGTCCAGCAGATAATCTACAACAGCCGGATTCTGAAGATTCAGCTTGACCAGTTCAAAATGACCTTCCCAGCCTTCATACCAGAAACCATCATTATAACAACTGTTTCCGTCGAAACTGATATGAAACCAGTCTTTATAAGGAGAGTCCCATTTCTTTTCCTGGACATCCCGGAATGCCCAGAAGCCGCGTCCGACATGGTTGAAGACACCGTCAAGGATTACTTTGACATTCTGTGAATGAAGTTTCTTACATACTTCACTGAAATCTTCATTTGTGCCGAGGCGGCAGTCAATTTTGCGGAAATCTCTTGTATCATATCCATGATTGTCGGATTCAAAGATCGGATTGAGAATGATCGATCCGATGCCGAGATTTCCGAGATATTCCGCCCAGTCCCCGATCTTTAAAATGCGGTGTGCGGGAACTCCGTCATTGTGAACGGGAGCCCCACAAAACCCGATCGGATAAATCTGATAAAAAGTTTCATTATAAGCCCACATAGATGTACCTTCTTTCTGCTTTAGTTCACTGCGTTGGAAATATGCAGTGAGGCTACTGTCTTTTATTATAGCATTTGGAGGAAATTTGAACAACGTAGAATAAAAATGAAAATAAAAAGAGAATAAAAATGAGATATGACGGAGAAAAAAATCAGCAGAAAAATGAGAAGAAGAACGAAGAAAAATGTTGACATTCAGAGAGGAAAGGTCTATAATAGTACAGCATGACATAAGGAGAAACGATATACACCAAAGCCCCGGAGTATATTGATTTCAAATAAATAAGCAAGAACATTGATGATTATTTACAGGAAAATCAGATTATCATCAAAGATTCCATCGATATTTCTGACATGGATCTTCTGATCGATTTTGCCCGCATCGGTGTCGGTGTTGCATGTGTCATCAAGAACTTTGTCCGGGAAGATTTGGAAAACGGAACTCTCATGGAAATTCCACTTGGCTTTCCAATCCACAAACGTGAAGTCGGTTTTGCATACAAGACAACAACCAAGCCTTCTAAATCACTTGCGGAATTTATTCATTTTTACAAGACTTACCGGTAGTAAAAAAGTGTCTGCGACACTCTCAACTCCCCTAACCCCTCATTCATGAGGGGAAGGGGTTTTCTTATCTCTTTCTTTATTGTAAAATTCTATTATGAATATATTACAATCCATCTTTACCGATTATTATGAACACATCATTTATGAACTCCATCTTTGACAGCACAAATTAAAAGACAGCTCCCTTTCAATTAACGGAAAAGTGGCTGTCTTTTTTATTAAATCTTACCAGTTTTATTGTACTTGTTGATATATTCTTCGTAAGCGTCCAATAAGAGGGTGTATCGAAATTTCTGGCTGTTGCATGTAAACTATTGATTAGAGTTTTGGGAGTTGACTCTAAAAACTCTAAATCTAATCTAAGGAGCAGGCTTATGGATCTTTCTTCTTTGACTCCAGACAAACAGGTGAAACTTCAATACTGGCTGGATGTAATACGGCAATGCAGGGCCTCCGGACTGACAAATCAGATCTGGTGTGAACAACACGATATCTCTTTGAAAAGTTATTATTACTGGCTTTCCAAAATTCGAAAGCTTGCCCTGGAAGAACTGCCCCGCAAGAAAAACGGCATCCACATGTGTACAGACCAACAGTCAACTGCTTTAACGGAATCCCCGGCTGAGTTTGCGGAGCTTTCACTTCCGGACAGAAACATTTCCCGTTCCACTCCTGCAGCCATACTTCATATCGGATCCATAACAGTGGAACTTTATGAAGGCACATCTGCCCAGATGCTGGAAAACATTCTGAAAGCCGTGCAGTCATGTTAGGAGAGCTTTCCCATGTGGAGAAAATCTATATCCGATGCGGCTACACCGATATGAGGAAGCAGCTCAATGGCTTGCTGGATATCATCCAGTACAACTTCAAACTGGATCCTTACAGCAATTCCTTATTCCTGTTCTGTGGAAAGAGGGCTGACCGGATCAAAGCAGTCCATTACGAGGGAGACGGTTTCTGCCTTTTATACAAACGGTACGAAAACGGACGTCTCCAATGGCCGCGGACCGGCGAAGAAGCAAAACAGATTTCTGATCAGCAGCTGCGCTGGCTTCTGGAAGGTTTGAACCCGGAGCAGCCAAAGGCGGTTCAGAAATGGCTCCCGCATAAGTCTGAAAATACTGAAAATCCTTAGAAATGCTGGGAAATCTGACGATTCTATGGTATAATAATCCTATCGAAGCGAAAGGGTTTTCAGGTTATGTCAGCTACGGAACAGGAGTATAAAAATCATATCAAAGAACTGGAACAGCAGGTCCGGCTCCTGAAAGAGCAGGTTGATTTCCTGACCCGTAAACTTTATGGAACAAAATCCGAGAAGACATCTACTCTCGAAATCGAGGGGCAGATGTCTCTTTTTAATGAAATCGAAACCTGTGCGGATCCTGATGCACACGAACCGGAGCTTGTTGAGATAGAGAAGCACCTACGTAAAAGGAAGTACACCGGTCAGCGGGAAGAACTGGTAAAAAATCTCCCTCACAGCAAAGTACTCCATACCATAGATGAAAGGGAACAGATATGCGATAACTGCGGGAGTACGATGGTGAAAGTAGGGGAAGAATTCGTCCGCACGGAAGTACAGTTTATCCCTGCAAAACTCAAGGTGATTGACCATTACCGGGAAACGTATGAATGCAGGTCGTGCCGGAAAAACGGAACTCCTTATATGGAGAAGGCTCCGGTGCCATATCCTCCCGTCCTGCATTCTCTGGCATCTGCATCTACCATCACCTGGCTCATCCACCAGAAGTTTGAATTAAGCATCCCGCTGTACAGACAGGAAAAAGAATGGGAGGCTTTGGGATTACGTTTAAGCAGAGCGACTATGTCAAACTGGCTTCTGGTTGTCTATCGGGACTGGCTTGTACACATCGTCCACCGTCTGAAGCTGGAACTTCTGAAACAGAGATACCTTCATATCGATGAAACACATGTACAGGTGCTGAAAGAACCGGGACGGAAAAATACGTCCGATTCCTATATGTGGGTTTACTGCAGCATCAGAGATGCTGTAAATCCCATCCGCTACTTCGAGTACCAGCCGGGACGAAGCGGGAAATATCCGGAAGCGTTTCTGAGGGAATATGAAGGTTATATCCATACAGACGCTTACTCCGGATACAATGCAGTTTCAGGAGTAAAAAGATGTCTTTGCTATACGCATCTGCGCCGGGCTTTCGTGGATGCGCTCCCAAAAGACATCCATAATTCGGAAGCATCAAAACCTGCGGAAGCAATCCTCCGTCTGAATCAACTCTTTAACATAGAGTCAGAGTTGGAGGCGCTCCCTCCTGATCAGAAGAAAAAAGAACGTCTTATCCGCGAGAAACCGCTTCTCGAGGCTTTTTGGTCATGGGCAGAAAAAAGTGCCATCGGAGAGCTGCCGAAATCCAAACTTTCAAAAGCTTTTCATTACGCCTTAAATAACCGTGAAGGTTTTTGGAATTATCTGGAAGACGGGAATTGTTCCATCAGTAATTCGCTTGCGGAAAACTGTATCCGTCCCTTTGTGATCGGCAGAAAGAACTGGCTGTTCTCCGGCAGTCCGAAAGGGGCGGAAGCCAGTGCAGGAATCTATACACTGGTAGAGACAGCGAAAGCGAATGGGCTTGCCCCGATGAAATATATAAAATATATCCTGTCCGACATGCCGGGGAGTGCTTTTCTTGAACATCCTGAATATCTGGATGATTATCTGCCTTGGAATCCTCTTGTAAAAGAATTCTGTCGATAACCGTTGACCTTTTAGTATAAAAGGCTGACGGTTATTTTTCTATACACTGTTTTATTTGACACTTACGATTCATACTTTGGATTTTTTGCTCTGCTCATTTTCTTGTACTCCTTCTTTTTTCTGTAAACAAAAAGAACCGGCTTATTCATGAATGCCGATTCCTGGGTATAAAAAACTGAGGTCGTTGTCCTGTGATTAGGAAATGCTGACCTCAGCGTTTTTGAAATATTTAGTTGTCACAACGATATAATAGCGGAAGTTTTCAACTCCATC
>OHJN01000805.1_pt1 | contig 14973 bp, 8 predicted proteins | sample 1568531 | NCBI WGS metagenome assembly OHJN01 (sample SAMEA3879594, study PRJEB24766) | human gut metagenome | biome: human-associated habitat; feature: feces | place: USA | collected 1985/1987
GGAGTATGAATGGGATTAAAAACAGCTGCATTTACTCTTGCCCCAGAAACAGTTAAGGAGTAAAATATGGATATTGACAATCAGCTAATTACAGTTCGTGTTATCAATTTTACGGAAAAACATTTTAAATCATTAGGGTATGATGTTAAAAATGGAGATGTAATTACAATTCCAGCAAAAGATTTACCAAAAGGGTCTGGTATTAAAATAGATGTTGAATGCTGTTATTGTCATAAAATTTTTAAAAAATCATGGAGAAGGTACTTAGAAACAAAAGAAAAATGTTGTTGTGAGGATTGTAAGGAACGAAAAATGATGGAAACATCGTTGGAAAAATATGGTAATATTTGTTCTTTACGCAATCCAGAAGTACAGGCAAAATCTACCGCAACAAATATGAAAAATTTAGGTGTACAATATCCATTTCAAAATCCAAATATTTTACAAAAATGTAGAGATAGTTATATTAAAAATAATAATAATACTGTGATGGTAAGTAAACAACAGAAATATCTTTGTGATTTATATGGTGGTGTATTAAATTATCCAATATCATTATATTTTGCAGATATTGTATTAGATGATATAGTTGTTGAATATGATGGTAGAGGTCATGATTTATCTGTACGCTTACATTATATTTCTGCTGATGAATTTAATTATAAAGAACATATTAGAGAACAAGAAATTATTCATCATGGATATAAAATTTTCCGTATGATTTCTAAAGATGATAAATTACCAACCGATGACGTATTATTGAAAATTAAAGAAAACGTATGTAATATGTTACATACTACAGAATATAATATTGCTACATATAATATTGACACACAAGAAATGATATTTAGATAAATGATATACTAAATATAATATAATTTGGAGACAAGGTTTCTCCGAAGAAGATACAGCTACATTACTAAAAGCATCTACGATGCTTTCTACTGTAGGTAATATGGGTGCAGATGAAGCATCTACTGCATTAACTTCTATTATTAATGGTTTTGATATGGCTACTGACCAAGCTACCCATGTCATTGATACATTAGATGCACTTGACCTTGCATATGCTACTTCTACACAAGAATTAGCAGATGGTCTACAGCGTTCTGCCAGCGTAGCAAAAACTGCTGGTATGAGCTTTGAAGATTTGGCTTCAATTATGACAGTCGTTTCAAGTACTACTCGTTTGAGTGGTGAGACCATCGGTAACGGTATGAAATCACTATTCTCTCGTCTACAAAATATCAAGGTAGGTAAGTATTTGAGTGACGAGGGAGAAAGTCTTAATGATACCGAAAAAGTGCTGAAACATTTGGGAATTGCCCTCAGAGATAGTGCAACTTCGTGGAAAGACCCTATGGAAGTTCTAGATGAAGTTGGTAAAAAATGGAAAGACCTTACAGATATTGATAAGTCAGCAATCGCAACCGCTTTGGGCGGTACTTATCAACGAAATACCTTAATGTCAATTCTTGAAAATTGGGATAAGGTAGCAAAAGCACAAGAAGTAGCAGCAGATAGTGCTGGTACTTCTGAACAAAAATATGATATTTATTTAAATAGTATGCAAGCACACATCAATGAATTAAAAACTGTATGGTCAGAATTTTTAATGAATTTAGCAGACAGTGGTACAATTAATGGTGCTATTGATATGTTAAGTGGATTAGTTACAGTTTTAGATTTATTAATTAATAAAACGCCAATTGGTACTATGCTACTAACAGCATTAGCCGCTGTATTGGTTAGACTTGCAGCTATTTCAATTACAAAATTAGGCACACAGATTGCTTCAATTGTCGCTTCTATCGCAGAAATGGGCGGTGCTACATCTGGTATCGGTGGAATGTTTAATGTATTAAAAGAATTTCTAACAGGTGCTGGTAGTGCTGCCACTGCTGCTGGTGCAGAAGTTGCTGCTGCTGGTGCAGCGTCTGCTGCTGCTGGTACAGAAGCTGCCGCTGGTGCGGTTGGATTTGGTGCATTAGCATCCTCTTTAGCGGCTCTATTAATTCCAATTGCAGCGATTGGTGCAGCAATTTATATTTTACCAAAAGTATTTGATGCATTATACGAGAGTGAAGATGAGATGCGTCAAAATATTCAAGATACAGAAGATAATATCAAAGATATTGAAAGTACTATTGATGGTTATAATAAAACACTTGAATCTAATAAGGCTCGTATTGATGAAATAAATCAATTAAAAGGTACTTCTAAATGGAGTAGTGATTTAGAAGATGAAAGTGATAGTCTTGAAAGACAAAATGAGTTGCTTGAGCGTAAAATTGATTTGGAAGAACGTCAAGCACAAATTGAAAAAGAAAAATTAGCCAAGGAAAATAAAAAATTATTTGATAAAGAATATAAAGAAAATAAAAATACTCCCATAGCGGAAGAATCCAGACAAACAAAAACAGATTATGATACTGGAAACGAAGTTACTGATTATTATACTGTAACTCAAAATGATAGTAAAGACCTTAGTGGTGTTGAAAGAGTTAAACAACTTGTTGCTAACCAAGAAACATATTTAAAAGCATATAAAGATAATATGGAAGAATTTTCTAAGACTGGTAATGAAGCAGCAAAAGAACAAGCCGAAGCATTTGAAACATCTGCAAATGATAACGAACAAGAAATTGAATCTATGATTCAAGACTTAGAAGAATTTAAAGATACACTTGATGACCCAGCAGATTTAAAGATGATAGATGATATGATTGCAACTCTTGAAACTGCGGGTACGACTACTGGACAAACCGTTGGTGAGATTCTTGATGGTGTTGGTAGTGCAGAAGATAGCGTAGAAGAAACGGCTTCAAATATTTCTTCACAATTTAAAGAAATTTCTGGAATGGAAATTAAGCCTAAAGATGCTGATAGCATGGATGAATGGTTAGCATCACTTTCAAATACTGATTTAACCAAAGTACAAGATGTATTACTAAATTGTGGAGATTATGCGGATGAATTATCTGTAATTCTTTCTAATATGTCTGGTGCTGACGCTGCATCATATTTAGTTGATGTTTATAATGATTTTTATGGTATACTACAAGATTGTACAGAAGCGTATGATGAATTTAATACTGCTGTAAATAAAAATTATGACGAAGAAGTTACTAAATATGGTGAGATGCTTGATTATGCACTCAAATCATCAGACCCGAGTAAAGGTGTGAAAAACTGGGAGGCGTATAAGGCATCACTCAAAGGTCTTGGTTTGACAAGCGAAGCTACTCGTCAAGATATTCTAACCCTACAAAAATCATTGAAAGATTATGTAGGATTTGAATCTGATGGTAGTATGTATGTTGATACAGATAAGTTTAGAGATAAGATTTTTGACCTTATTGCTGCTAATGAAAAACTTGGCACAGTCAATAAAGATACTGGCGAAATTTCTATCAAGAATTATAAAGCACTTGCAAGTGCTATGGGTATTCCAGAACAGGCGTTCCATGCACTATTGGAAAGCGCAAAAGCAATGTATGATATTAGCGAAGAAACACAATTCACTGCATTGCAGAACGCTCTATCTGACGTAACCACTAAAGCACAAGCAGCTAAACAGAGTTTAAATGATATGCTGCATGGTCTCGTAGATAAATCATCTATAGACGAAGCTGGCAATATTACTTATACACTTAAAGAAAGTTTAGATAATGGCACTAAGTCAGCAACAGAAGCTAGAGTTAATTTAACTAATGAAATTGCTAAACAGAAACAAGAATTAGAGAATGTTGCGCAACAAGCTGGTATTGATATTAAAATTGAACCAAAACTTGATTTTGAGAAACCAGAAAGTAATGATTCTGCTGCATTGTCAGAAGCTTCTTCTGTTATTCAAAATACCAGTAACCAAATGCAACAATTAATTGATGATAATTTCAATTTTGACACTGAGAAAATCAAAAATATTGCATCAGAAATTAATAATAGTCTTGGCAAGGGCAGTGTTACAATTGATGGAGATAATATCAAATTCGACAATACAAAGGCTGCTACGGCTTTTACCGAATCTTTACAGAAAACTTTTTCCAATTTGAATGTTGCATCTATTATTAATAATGCAATGGCTTCTGGATTAACATTTACCACTGGTAGCAATACAGGTGCTGACGCTTTTAAAGGAATTACAGATTCTGCATTAAATAGTATTACAGACGGAATTAAAAACGCAACATCTGGTAAAGAAATTCAGATGAAAGTCGCTATTGAGGATAATGCTTCTGAGGGTATAGGTGTTATTGGTGATGCTGCTGACGATATGAAGAAAAGATTGCAGAACGCTGCAAACATTAGTCTTTCTGGTACATCTTCTAATATTCAAAACTGTGGTAATGTTGCATCAGATGCACAAAGTTCTGTTTCTAGGCTTGCATCAGCACTAAATAGTTTACCAAAAGAAAAGGCTGTAAAATTAACATATTCATATCACGAATCGGGTTCATTGCCTAACTTGCTTAGTCCACCAGACAAAAAAGACAAGGAAGGTTCATCTGCTAATGGTCGTGATATGCCAGCATATGCACAAGGTAAAGACCCACAAATGGGAGAACCTATTCGTACTGTATCTAACGCCAATTCTCTTGTTGGCGAAGAAGGTAAAGAGCGTGTTATTACTGCTACTGGACAGCAATATGATGTTGGCGTTAATGGTGCAGAACTTGTTCACCTTCATAAAGGTGATACAGTATTGCCAGCTAATGTTACTAAACTTCTTGACGAAGGTAAACTTGAGAAACATGATGGTAGTTCTGGATTAAGATATACTGGTTCGTCTGGTTCGTCTGGTACATTCCACAGCGGTGCTGGTAAACATACTGTTCAAGGATTTACAAGCAAATATGATGGTACATCATCTTCTAATAAATCTCATAAATCTTCGCATAAATCTTCTGGTGGTTCATCTGGTGGTTCATCAGGTGGTTCATCTTCAAGTAAATCTTCTTCTGGTTCGGGTAAAAGTTCTACTTCTGGTACTAATGATGCAGCAGAAAATGAACTAAAAGTACTTGAACACCAACGTAAGATGGAATACATTACTGAAAAGCAATATTCTAAAAAATATGAAGCAATCTGGAAGAAATATTATAAAGGCAAATCAGAATATCGAGATAAAGACTTTGAAATGCAAGAAAAATTGCATGACCTACAAAAAACTTTCTTTGAAGATAGAATTTCTATGCTTGACGAAGAAAACAACAGATTACAACGCAATACTGGTACGGAACAACAACAGATTGCTAATTATCAACAAATGCAAAAGCTCTATCATGACCGCGCAGAGCAATATCGTAAACAAGGTTTCGCAGACGATAGCCCAGAAATTAGAGAACTATCTAAGAGCTGGTGGGAAATGTATGATAAAATCAATGATTTACGTACACAAATGTTTGATAATTATATTAATGATTTTGACCATACAATTGACCTAATAGATTCTCGTATGGATAGAATTGATGATTATGTTATTAGAGTTACAAAAGATTCTGCAATGACATTCGATGAGCTGGAAAAAGATTTGGGAACTTATTTAGACAATAAGATTTCTCTATATAAACAAAAGGCTATGGCTATTAATGCAGAATTGGTAGCAGTTAATACAGAACTTAATCGTCTGTATAAAGAAGGTTACGAAAAGAATAAAGAAAATATTCAGAAGCTTGAAAAACAGGCAGAAGAATTAAAAAATAACATTCATGATGTTGCAGAAAATATTCGTCAGGAAAATCTGGACAATATTCAACGTGAACTTGATTACCAAGAACAGTTACGTTCTGCTGTAAAGCAATATGCACAAGACCAAGTTGATAAGATTCAAGACCAAATTGATAAACTTGAAGAAGAAAATGATGCTCTTGATAAACAAAAAGAAAAGAAAAAGCTTCTTGAAGCCCTTGATAGTTCTAAACAAAAGAATAAGCGTGTTTATTACGCTGACAAGGGATGGGTGTGGGAAGCTGACCAACAAAAAATTGAAGAAGCACAAAAGGCATATGATGATTTTGTTAAGCAAGAGAAAATTGACGCTCTACAGAAAGAAATGAACCATTGGAACGATTATATCAAGAAGGTTGAAGATAGTTCAGACATTTACGAACGCGAGATAAATGCTCAAGTAGCAAAAGCTAAATGGGGCGAAAATTGGCAAGAGCAAATCAACAAAGATATGGTTGATAATATTGACAAAACGGTATATCAGGCATGTGGTAAATTAGACGAACTTATCAAAAAGTATGATGAATTATATACAAAACAAACTGAATGGAATAATAAATTAAATTCAGATATTATCAAGGATTATAATCTTGATAATTCTAATATTAATGACCTTGTAATTGACCCGAATACTGGTCTTAAATATAACAAAAATACTGACTATCAAGCAGAAATCAACAAACTAAAGGAAGAAATTGCAAAGCAAGAAAAAGAAACTGGTACTCATGAGGTATGGCTTGATAAACAAATCGAAAATATGAACTCAATTAGAAATTATAAGAGCTATAGTACTGGTGCGAAATATGGTTATCAGGCTGTTGGTACTGGTGGTAAAACTTATACTATTAATTCTGATAAAGGTAAGAACTTTGTTACCAATGCTAAAGCTGGTGAAACTTTAAATGGTAGTGATGGTTCTACATGGGTTAAGAACTCTGATGGTTCTGTTACTATTACACGCGGAGACGATACTTTTAGTATGGGTGCTATTTCACAAGCAGCGAAGGAGAATGCTTCTTCTGGTGGTGGCAGCTCTAATGGTAATAGTGGTTCTGGTAGTTCTTCTGGTGGAAAGACTGTGGCTGCTGTTAATGGTAAAGCTCCATCTGGTCTGAGCGTTGGAGATAAAGTATCTACTAATGGCGGTACATTTAAAATTACTGGTGTTAATAAAGATGGTTCGTATACATCAGTTAAAGTAGATAATAAAACCAAGAAACAATCTGGTTTTGCTACTGGCGGTGTTAATACAGATACGGATATGTTTGCACTTCACGGTGAACGCCAGAAAGCAGAAGTTATCTTTAATGCAGAAGATGCTAAGAAGCTGTGGAACTGGATTCATAACATGGATGAGAACTGCAATATCGAAGATATTGGTTCTGCCGCTAAATCACTAATGTCTAAAATCACTACTGCCAATACAGACAATAGCACAGATATTCATATTGAACATCTTGAACTTCCGTCTGTTAAGGATAGAGATTCTTTTGTTAAACAGCTAAAAATGATTAGCTTGAATAGATAAAAAGGAGGGTGTAAACCCTCCTTTTATATTAAATTATGAAAGGAGGTTGTATAATGTGATATATCAACCAGTCAACGTATATCCAAATAATAACGTTGTTGACGCTTCTATTAATAACAACTTTAGTTGGTTGTTCAATGGAGACAATTTAGCATCATATAGAGTTGATGTGTATAAATTAAATGAAAGTACAACCTCTTATACTAGTACTGTAACACCAAGTACAACCGTATACGGTGGAGATACAGTAACATTTACATTACCAGCAAATACTTTACAAAATGCACAAGATTATATTTGGAAACTTACAGAATTTGAAGCAAATCCAACCATGTTTGTTATCAATGGTAAGTTTGTAACTATTACCAGCGATACAGAATTTGTTATCTCAACACAAATGACTACAGTACAAAAAGATATGTTTTTATATTATAATAGTCAATATAAGAAGATTGTTGCATATAACTCTACAAATGGTAATTGTACAATTGAATCTGCATTTACAACTAAGCCAGAAGCTGGTCAAACATACAGTGTATACTCGCCATTTATTACAACATTAAATGGTTTTTATTTTAAAACAAGAAATGTGCCTGTTGTTAGTATTGATGATATTACAAGTGATTCTCAAGACGAAGCTGGTAATTTAAATCAAAGGCAATATACATTCGTTGGACATTATGCGCAAGCTCAAAATGTTTCTATTAAATATCATAATTGGAGTTTGTATAATGCGAATACTAATGTATTAATAGAACAAACAGATGATATTTATAATTCAAATATTAAATACACATTTGATGGATTTGTTACAGGAATTAAATATAAGGTTGTACTTAATGTTGAAACACAAGATGGAGTACAAATTTCTGTTGATAAAGTATTTGATGTTTTATATAGTTCGCCAGAAGTTATTGACAGCCCGCTTGTAACACTTAATTCAGAACACAATGCTGCAAAATTATATTATAATGTTGTTAAGGTATCTTATCCTACTATTAATGGCACATATGAATTTATTAATAATAATACATTACATATTAAAACTGGTGATTTAACATATGATAAAGTTAGTGGTAGGAATATTAATGTAAAAGATTATACAATCTTAGCACAATTTTATGTAGAATCAGGTAAGACTGGTAAAGTTATTGGTTTGTCCAATGATGCTAAAAGTTATAATGGCGTAGCGTTAAGTGTATTGTTTGAAAATTTAGACCCTATTGGACGTTGGTATGTACGCCGTATATCAGAAGGAGATTCTGTTGAAGATACTAAACTGCGTGGCGTAAGCAATAATGTATTACCTATGCTTCAACCAACTAATACTATAGAAAATGATACAGAATATCTTTGGTTTTCAAGTAGAAATTGGGATTTTTCACAATATTATATCATGGGTGATAATACTGCTAACTCAAAAGTTGTTAAAGTCGTTATTACACCTACAGATATTTATTACAAAGATGAGACTGGTGTAGTTGTTCATAAAACAAATCGAAATACAAATGAGACATATACTAAATTAGTCTTATCTGCACAGACATATTTTGATTATGCCACTTTATTACGTAGAAGTATGTCGCAATCTGAAATTAATGATTATCTAAATAAAGATTTTAATTTTGAACCAGATTTTGACACTTATGCCGATACAGTTGTTAATGTTAAATTTGAGAATAATTCTCTTGCTTCGTCTAACCTAAAGACTGATACTGGTCAGTTATTGGGCTATACTATTTATCGTAGGTCTACTTTTGAAGATAGATTACATAATATTGGATTTGCAACATTAAACAACGAATACATTGAAGATTTTATGATTGCTAATAATCAGGAGTATACTTGGTCTATCGTTCCTGTATTTGAGAAACGTCTTGGTATTGCCATTGATACAAACCGTTTATATGTACGTTTTGATGAATGGTGTGTAAATCCAATGCAATTAACAGATGGTACTACAAATATATATAGTTCTGATGTGACATGGAAATTTGGATTAAATCTTGAAGCACAAGATTTAACACAAAATATTCTTAAAACTAAGTTTGAAGGATTATCACGTTATCCTAAATTCTCAGTGCAAAAACGAAATTATATTTCTGGTGGTTTAACAACGTATTTAACTACTATGCAAGAAAACAAAGTATACAACAATAAAGTTATTGTAAATAATTTTTCAGAATATTCACCATATAGAAATAATAAATATATTTATAATGAACCAGCTTCAATGTTCGATGATTGGAACGCACTGATTGCAAGTGGTGTTGAAGTGCTCATTCGTGACCTCAAGGGTCATATGTGGCGTGCTCAGATTGATGCAAATAGTGGTAAAATTGATGATTACAGTCAAGTTTATCCAACAACAATTACATGGACATTTACAGAAGTTGGTACGTTAGATGGAGTCTCTGTAATTAACCAAGGAAGTGACGAATAAAGATGGAGTTCTATAATGTATACAATACAAAGTATGCCGAGATTGCGTCAAGAGATGAAATTTATCCAATGTTTAAAGTAGATTTACTTGACCATTACGAGAATACTTTAAACGACATTACAGGATATTTATCTTCTGAAAATAGCGGTTCTATTTCAGTGAATTATCAGCAAGGTGTTAGACGAACTTGTTCATTTACTCTTGTTGATACAGAAGGAGAATTTATTCCATCTGTTGATGCTCCTATTTGGTTAAATAGAAAATTTAAATTATATATTGGGTTACAAGATATTTATACAGGAGATGTTTATTGGTTCTCGCAAGGAGTATTTTGTGTTACAAATCCTTCAATTGACAGAGAAACAAATAGTATTACACTTGAAGGTGTTGATAAATATGGTTTCTTAGGTTCTGAAACAGGATATAACCAAATTACTGTTGCACACGTAATCAAAGAAAACACTCCTATTCCAGAAGCCATTAAAGATACTTTAATGCTTGACCTTGGTAATGGTATGGTAATTGATGCTATACCACCTCTAATTGACGTATCTTTGCTTGACCAAAGATTCCCTTATGAGATGGAAAAAGCACCAGCTTCATATCTTGCAGATGTATTTATTGAAATGGGTAATGTTATGGGTTCTGATACTTATTATGACACTGATGGTCATATGCGTTTCGATAATGGTACTATGGATATGAGTTACGGCTCTGCTGATTCTATATGGGACTTTCACGAAAATTCTTCTGAATATCTTGAACCAAAGCTAACATTGAACACTGTTGATATTATTAATAGCGTTACAATTGTTGGTAATAATAGTGATAACACTGTAACTTATACATATACTGCTGAAAATCATAATCCTATTTCTAAAGTATCTATTGAGAATATTGGACGTAAGGCTTATTATGAAGAATCTTCGTCTGTATATAACAATGATAGAGCAAAGGATTATGCGGAGTATACGCTCAATCAAAAATCTATAATGCAAGAAACAATGGATTTTAGTTGTCCATTACTTCCGCATCTTGATGTAAACAGAGTAATTACAGTTACAGACGATTATTATAAATTTAATAAACAAAGATTTATTATTCAATCACTCACAATCCCATTAGACACATCTTCCAAAATGACTATTACTGCTTCTAATATCAGTAGTTTACCGTATTACGAATTTAAAGAAGGTAGCATCAAAGACACGACACATAGTTCTGGCTCTGGTGGTAGCTCAACTGGCGGTGGCTCAAGCGGTGGTAGTTCAGGTTCTGGTGGAAGTGGTTCAAGTGGTGGTAAGTAAGGAGATGAGCATATGACACCCAAAGAGTTAGATGAACTTAATTCTGCTATAGGTATTATATCAGATAGAAATTTAAAAGTCAAGCATAACATCCCCTATATCTATACGGTTGTAGTGGATAGTGTTGAATCTGACGGAAAGGTGAAAGTGCAGTTTCCGCAAGATGTAGGTTCGGGTAAAAAGTATATGAAGTTTCGCAATGTGTCTGGGTATACTCCTGTGCATGGTCAAGGTGCTTATGTACTTACAACTGGCAGTGATAATATTACTGGTGGTTTCGTAATTGCTATTCAAGGACAACCATCTGCATTTATTGACAAAATTGCAGAACAGATAGTTGCACTTCAAAATAACATTACTCAGCTCAATGACAATTACACTACACTCAATGATAACTATACTATACTCAATAATAATTATACCACACTTGAAGAACGTGTCAATGCTTTAGAAGGAAATTAATAATAAATAATATTTAGTTTTAATAAGTAGGGTGTATTAATAAGTACACCCTTTTATTTAATATCAAGACTCATTAAGAAAGGAATGATGAGAATGGCTGCTTTTACAAGCAACATTGATATTACATCTGGCGGTACATACAACATGGATATCACAAATGGTGCGCCAGCCAGTCAAGTCGCAAATGACCTAAACGGTAAATTTGCAAACATTCAAAAATATTTACAGAACGGACTACCCGAAGTTTGGACGGGAAGTTCCTTGCCAGATAGTTTGCCTAACGGCAAAATAGTTTTCTATAATAGCATGATGTATTCTGGTAGTACAAGTGGTCAAGCAAGTAGTACTGTAGGTTTTACATTTAAGGTTACATTTGATAGTGTATTTCAAGGTAAAACTTGGACACTTACAGGCGGCACTACTGCACTAACTGGTGTTGTGCCATCAAATAATTATGCAGAAATTACTGTGTCAGAGCTTGGGACTACATTTAATCTAACTTGTAATGGTATTACATATAATTTAACGTCTGCACAGTACTACGGTTATTCCACATTAACTTTTGTAGCGTATAGTACAAATTTCAATGCAAATACATGGCATCAAATTTCTGTTGTATCTCAAAACGGTATAGCAGCGAATATTTGGAATACTGGGGCAACGAAAACTATTCATTTAAGTGGTACGGTTGGTCATCTTTCTATTAATCAAGATGTACAGGCATTCATCATTGGTATCAATCATAATGGCGATAAAGAAGGTACAAATCGTATTCATATTCAGATTGGCAAAAATACTTCTGGGAATCCTATTGCATTTTGCGATAGTCAATATAACAATAATGTAAGTTCTACTGGATATTTTTCAATGAACAGTAGTAATACAAATAGTGGTGGATGGGATGCGACACAAATGAAAAATACAATTTTACATAGTGGTAATACTCCATCTGATACTGGAACAAATACATTTATGGCTGCGTTACCATCTGATTTGCGTGCAGTCATGAAGCCGTGTACAAAGTATACAGACAATGTAGGCGGTAGCACAAATATAGGTAGTAATGTTACTGCAACCACGGAATATCTTCCGCTGTTGTCTGAATTTGAAGTATTTGGAACTCGTAATTATGCTAATTCATATGAACAAACTTGGCAAACCCAATACGACTATTATAAAGCGGGTAATTCCAAAGTTTTCAATGGTGCTGGTACACAAACGTCCGCTGTCTATTGGTGGTTACGTTCACCTCGTTCCGGCGGCAGCAACAATTTCTGTCATGTCGACTACGGCGGCACCTCCAACAATTACCGTGCCTATTATTCTTATGGAGTTTCGCCTGTGCTTTTCGTCTAATCGAGGTCGAAATTATACTTAAATTATACTTATTTTACTTAGCAAATCAACTCATCCACACCACCGTAAGGTGAGTGTGATTACTACTATTAATGAATTTAAAGGAGTGTATTATGTCCGTATTACAAAGTAAAAGAACAACTTCTCGCACAGAGTATATCAATACAGCAAAGGATATTTATGTAGAAACCTTAACATTTCTAACCAAGTTATCAGCTAAATATAGCAGGCTAATTGCTAATAGAATTGCAGATTTGGCTGGCGAGGTATTAGACTTATGTGAAAAGGCTAATCATATTTATCCATCTGGTGAAGATAATAAACGTATTCGTAAGGAGATGCTATTGAACGCACGCGCATCATTGATGGCGTTGGATGTGCGCTTAACAACATGTTATGAACTTATGAACCGTAATCCGCAAGGATGCTTTGAGAAAGAAATCTCAGCTTCAACAGCTAAAGAGAAAATCTCCAAAATGGCTGAAAAATTAGGAGTATTGATTGATAAAGAGAAGAATTTAATTACTGCTGTAATGGAAAGTGATAGGAAACGAAAATAATTCTTGTAATATAAAAATCGGTGCTGTTCTGTTAAATTGTCGGCGTTGTTGTTGACTGTTGTTTTGTCTATTGGTGGTTACGTTCACCTAATTACAACAACAGCAACAATTTCTGTAATGTCAACAACAACGGCAACTCCAACAATAACAATGCCAATAATTCTAATGGAGTTTCGCCTGTGATTTCACAAGTTTTTATAATAAAAATGATGGGTTACAAGTAGTAGCGTAAGTGAACCAGACCTGTGTGAAAGGAGAACAGTTTCCAGTATATATTCGTAGTAATATATACAAAAGTTCCTTTAAATATATCTGTACGGACGCTTCTTGCATGGCAGAAAAGAGTGCATTATTCTGTTGCATGTACAGATATTATGTAGTTAATCTGCACATAAAATCACTATATTAAAGGAGAATAAAATTTTATATGACAAGTATTGAACGTCATCAACGTAGATATATACGAAGGAAAATTAAAAGATTAAATAATAAAATCTTTCGCAATGAACAAATTGGTAATTTAGAAAACATTTTTAGCTATCATGATATGTTTTATTATGGATTACAGTGTTGTAAAAATGTTATGTGGAAACAAAGTGTACAAACATTTCGCTTGCATTTATTATCTGGTACTGCTGCACGTAAACGCGCAGTATTAAACGATACATGGATACAGAAAAAGTGTGTACATTTTATGTTGGCTGAAAGAGGTAAAATCAGACCTATTGATGCACCACATATTTCAGATAGACAAATTCACAAAACATTTAGTAATAATGTTTTCAATACAATATATACACCATATATGATACATGATAATGGGGCAAGTCAACGTGGAAAAGGGTTACACTTTTCACAGAAAAGATTGAAGAAACATTTACGTGCTCATTATAAAAAATATGGTCGTAGTGGTTATATTGTTCTAATTGATTTAAAGCAATTCTTTCCTACTGCTCCGCGTGAAAAGATACGTGATAGACATAAAAGATATTTTACTAATGAAGAAATAGTTAAATTTGCTGATTATTTAATAGATATACTACCAACTGATACAGGTATGCCACTTGGTATTGAAACATCACAATTAGAGATGGTATCATTACCAACTGCGATTGATACATATTTTAAGTGTCAATTAGGCGTTAAAGGATATGCACATTATATGGACGATTTCTATATGATTACCGAAACTAAAGAACGCGCACATTTTCTATTAAATAAATTTGAAGAAAAGATAACTGAATTAGGTCTAAATATTAGTAAAAATAAAAGTAAGATTATTCCTTTAACTAAATCATTTAAATATTGTAAAACTAAATATATATTATGTGAAAATGGTAAAATTGTTACTCATGCTGCACGCGATAGTGTTAAGCGTGCGCGTCATAAATTAAAGGCATTCAAGACTAAGTATGACAATGGTGAAATGACGCTACGCCAAGTAAAAGACTATGTACAAAGTCAAGTAGCATATTTTAAACCTCATAATGACCATATTCGCATATTAAAGATAAAAAGATTATATTACGCATTATTTTTAAGAGAGAGGGAAAATTAATGTATAAAATATATAAAGATTCTAAGATG
>OHJN01000818.1_pt1 | contig 14801 bp, 14 predicted proteins | sample 1568531 | NCBI WGS metagenome assembly OHJN01 (sample SAMEA3879594, study PRJEB24766) | human gut metagenome | biome: human-associated habitat; feature: feces | place: USA | collected 1985/1987
TAGGATGCAGGTGTACAGGCAGCGATGTCATAGCCGAGCATTACTAATTGCCCGTTCACTTTTGGTTTTGCCATGTATGGGTGGTATATACGTTCAGTTTACCGGTTTCATTACCGGTTACTCTTTACTTTTTTACATCATGTCTGCCTTATTCAGGTGACTATAGCACTGAGGTTCCACCTCTTCCCATTCCGAACAGAGAAGTTAAGCTCAGTCACGCCGATGGTACTGCGTAACAGTGGGAGAGTAGGTAGTCGCCGTTTTTTTAGAGAGAGAAGCCCTTGTATCGGAAGATGCAGGGGCTTTCTTGTTTTGGGGCTATTTTGTTTGCCTTGCCTTATACTTGCCTTGTTTTGCTTGCTTTGCTTTTCTTTGTTTTGCTTGCTTTCTTGGGGTCAGCAGATTTTTAGTGCGGATTATTTTATACTTGTGAAGTGTTTTTCTTTCTTTGCTTTTAGGGTACTATATCGTATCATACCCATATCACATCATATACCTGGTAAGCATCTCCTCTTATGTCTTTCTGTTCTTATCTCTGAAAAAAGGCTCTGTCTCTTATGTGAGGAGAAGTTTTATTTATGTCTCTTTAAACAGGTTTTGAAATTTCCCTTTCCTTTCCCGTACCGAATGAGTATCCCATAGGAATGCCGGAACTTATATCTTATCATATCCGTACTACAGCGTATTTCGGGCACTGAGCTAACCCTTTACTTCACTCTATCCCTTTAATAAAGAAGATTTGCTATACAGGCGTAAGAGCAGGCTAAGCTGTGTCCCTGCTTTTAGGGGATTTATACTCTTTTGCCTGTACCGGTTTCGCATTATATTCCAACTGTATCCTATCGCCTTTTTGATAAGTATGTTTTCATGTCTTTCCGTTTTTATGCCTGAAAGAATCCTTTGTATTCTCTGTTGTGAAAAGTAATATTTCACTCTCTGTGTACTGTTACGCTTCCTTTTATACCATATAAATCAGTCTTATCGGTGACCGAAACAGGGTGAAATGAATATAAAAAGTGAATATTTTGTTCTAATTACTACATAATGAGGATAATTATTTGTATCTTTGTCGCCCGAATAAATAAAAGAAGCTTTGGGAAAGTTTGATAAATACAAAATCGATTTGAAAGGTATGCAGGCAGATTCATGCAAATATGAATTTGTATTGGATAACCTTTTCTTCGCTAATATTGACGGTCCGGAGGTGCAGAAGGGCAAAGTCAATGTTGTTTTGGTTGTAAAGAAAACATCTCGTGCTTTCGAATTGAATTTTCAGACAGACGGAATGGTGTGGGTTCCATGCGATCGCTGTTTGGATGACATGGAACAGCCGGTAAGTTCTACAGATAAGTTGCTGGTGAAGTTCGGACATGAATATGCCGAAGAGGGTGATAATCTGATTGTCATTCCTGAAGAAGAAGGAGAAATCAATGTGGCGTGGTTCATGTATGAGTTTATAGCCTTGGCAATCCCGATGAAGCATGTACACGCTCCGGGCAAATGCAACAAGGCAATGAGTAGTAAATTGAGCAAGCATTTGCGTACTACCCCGGATGATGAGATGGATGAAGATTCTTTTGTTTCGGAGGACAGCGATGAACTTGCAAATGATGATACGGAAACAGCGGTAGACCCGCGTTGGGACGAATTAAAAAAAATATTAGATAACAATTAAAGATTAAAGAAAATGGCACATCCTAAGAGAAGACAGTCAAAAACAAGAACTGCAAAGAGAAGAACTCATGATAAAGCAGTAGCTCCTACACTGGCTATTTGTCCGAATTGCGGTGAATGGCATGTATATCACACTGTATGTGGTGCATGTGGCTACTATCGTGGTAAGCTGGCAGTAGAGAAAGAAGCTGCTGTTTAATTGGGCAGTTTGACTAAACTTATACTTGAATATCGGGCGTCTGAAAAGATTTGTAGCATTCAATGAACAAACCTTTTTAGACTGCCGTTGTTTAAGTATCTTTATAAGTAAACAAGATTAATGGAAAAAATAAATGCAGTAATTACAGGAGTCGGCGGTTATGTGCCTGATTATATCTTGACAAATGACGAGATATCCAAAATGGTAGATACCAATGATGAATGGATTATGACCCGTATCGGAGTTAAGGAAAGACACATCCTGAATGAAGAGGGTTTGGGCACATCATACATGGCACGCAAGGCTGCAAAGCAATTGATGCAGCGTACCGGCTCCAATCCAGATGACATCGACCTGGTGATTGTCGCTACTTCCACTCCGGACTATCAATTCCCCTCTATTGCATCTATCTTGTGCGACAAGCTTGGATTGAAAAATGCCTTTGCATTTGATATGTCTGCCGCTTGTTGCGGTTTCCTTTATATGATGGAGACGGCTGCGAACTTTATCCGTTCGGGTAGATACAAGAAAGTTATTATTGTAGGTGCAGACAAGATGTCGTCAATCGTGAACTATACAGACCGTGCTACCTGTCCGATTTTCGGTGACGGTGCGGCTGCCTTTATGATGGAACCGACAACAGAAGAACTGGGCGTTATGGATGCTATGCTTAGAACAGACGGAAAGGGATTGCCTTTCCTGCATCTGAAAGCCGGCGGTTCTGTTTGTCCTCCTTCTTATTTCACGATAGACAATCACATGCATTACCTTTATCAGGAGGGTCGCACGGTATTTAAATATGCAGTATCCAACATGTCGGATATAAGCGCTGCGATTGCAGAAAAAAATAATCTGACAAAAGATACGATTGACTGGGTGGTTCCCCATCAGGCTAATCTGCGCATTATCGATGCTGTGGCGCACCGCTTGGAAGTTCCTCATGAGAAAGTGCTGATAAATATCGACCGCTACGGTAATACGAGCGCAGGTACGCTTCCGCTTTGTATCTGGGACTTTGAAGAGAAGCTGAAGAAAGGAGATAACCTTATCTTTACGGCATTCGGAGCAGGATTTACCTGGGGAGCTGTTTACGTGAAATGGGGTTATGACGGTAAGAAACAGTAATGTAACCGTTACAAACAAAATATGATAAAAAGACGCATCCTATTTCGATTCGATGCGTTTTTTTGTCTCAATTCAAATACGTGAGGATTATGCATAAAGCAGGTTTTGTCAATATTGTGGGAAATCCCAATGTAGGTAAGTCTACATTGATGAATGCACTGGTAGGTGAGCGTATCTCAATAGCTACCTTCAAGGCGCAGACCACCCGCCACCGGATTATGGGTATATATAATACGGATGATATGCAGATTGTATTTTCGGATACGCCGGGCGTACTGAAACCTACTTATAAATTGCAAGAGTCTATGCTGAACTTCTCCACTTCGGCATTGACAGATGCAGATGTGTTGCTGTATGTGACGGATGTGGTCGAGACACCTGACAAGCATAATGATTTTGTGGAGAAAGTAAGCCGCATGGAAGTACCTGTATTGTTGCTCGTCAATAAAATTGATTTGAGCAATCAGGAAAAGCTGGTGGAACTGGTGGAGGCATGGAAAGAATTGTTGCCGAACGCAGAGATTATTCCTATTTCGGCTGCCACCAAGTTCAATGTGGATTACGTGATGAAGCGGATAAAGGAGCTGTTGCCGGATTCTCCCCCTTATTTCGATAAGGATCAGTGGACGGACAAACCGGCCCGTTTTTTTGTAAACGAGATTATCCGCGAAAAGATATTGTTGTATTATGACAAGGAGATACCCTATTCGGTAGAGGTTGTTGTAGAGCAATTCAAGGAAGAAGAAAAGAAGATACATATCAATGCTGTGATATACGTTGAACGTGATTCGCAGAAAGGTATTATCATCGGTAAGCAGGGGAAGGCCCTGAAAAAAGTGGCCACCGAGGCTCGCCGTGATTTGGAGAGATTCTTCGGGAAAACAATATTCCTGGAGACATTTGTGAAGGTTGACAAGGATTGGCGCAGTTCGGACAAGGAACTGCGTAACTTCGGTTATCAGCTGGACTAATATTCATACGACTGTGACAGTCGCAAAAAACAAAGAGTGTAACCTATGGGAAATTTAGTTGCAATCGTAGGACGTCCCAATGTGGGAAAGTCTACATTATTTAATCGCCTGACCAAAACAAGACAGGCTATTGTTAACGAAGAGGCAGGAACAACACGTGACCGCCAATATGGAAAGTCCGAATGGCTGGGGCGCGAATTTTCGGTTGTAGATACCGGTGGCTGGGTTGTGAACTCAGATGATATTTTTGAAGAGGAAATACGCAAGCAGGTGTTAATGGCTGTGGACGAAGCGGATGTTATTCTGTTCGTAGTGGATGTGATGAACGGAGTGACGGATTTGGATTTGCAGGTAGCTTCCATTTTGCGCCGTACCAAAAAGCCGGTTTTATTGGTTGCGAACAAGACCGATAATAATGAGTTGCAATATAATGCTCCCGAATTTTATAGTCTGGGTTTGGGTGATCCATACTGTATTTCGGCAGTGACCGGTAGCGGTACGGGCGATTTGATGGACCTTATCGTTGAGAATTTCAAGAAAGAGTCTGATGAAATTCTGGATGAGGATATTCCCCGTTTTGCGGTAGTGGGACGTCCGAATGCCGGAAAGTCATCCATTATTAATGCTTTCATCGGTGAGGACCGCAATATCGTGACGGAAATAGCAGGAACGACCCGTGACTCAATCTATACCCGTTACAATAAGTTTGGCTTTGATTTCTATTTGGTAGATACGGCAGGTATTCGCAAGAAGAACAAGGTGAACGAAGATTTGGAATATTATTCGGTTATCCGCTCTATCCGTTCTATCGAAAATTCGGATGTCTGCATTTTGATGCTGGATGCTACACGCGGTATCGAGAGTCAGGATTTGAATATCTTCTCACTTATCCAGAAAAACTCCAAAGGGCTGGTGGTAGTTGTGAACAAGTGGGATTTGGTGGAAGATAAAACGGTGAAAGTAATGAAGACTTTTGAGAATGCAATCCGCAACCGTTTTGCTCCTTTTGTCGATTTTCCGATAATTTTTGCTTCGGCATTGACTAAACAGCGTATCCTGAAAGTATTGGAAGAAGCCCGTACTGTATATGAGAACCGTATGATACGCATACCGACTGCCCGCTTGAATGAAGAGATGTTGCCGCTTATCGAGGCTTATCCGCCCCCTGCCATCAAAGGTAAGTATATCAAAATAAAATACATTACGCAGTTGCCGAATACGCAAATTCCTTCTTTCGTTTATTTTGCCAATTTGCCGCAATATGTAAAGGAACCATATAGACGTTTCCTTGAAAATAAAATGCGTGAGAAATGGAATCTGACGGGGACACCGATAAATGTATATATACGGCAGAAGTAAAAACAAGCCTGTATATATTGGATAAAAAAGTTAAAAGACTGGTTCATATTGACTCAGTCTTTTTTTTGCTTTTTTTATTAGATTGTTTTACCTAATTTTGTAGCTGTAATTGAGATTGCTGCTACCTTTGGTTGCTGCAATAAAAATATATCGTGATGATATACATCAATTCTATTAACTGGTTTTATGAGGATAGGTGTCCGGGGCGGTGGTCCCGGACACTTTTTTTAGGAATACAGTTGTTCTTACAGCCTTAGCCTTCTATGTTTTGTATTTCAACCTCTTTCACTTTACGGAAGAGATCGGAAGCAAAAATGAAATTATTCAAACGCTCATTGGTAGATGTAAAAATATCGTTTTTGCTGCCTTCCCATTCTTTGTGCCCTTCATAAATGTAGATAATTTTTTCTCCGATACCCATTACAGAGTTCATGTCATGGGTATTGATAAGGGTGGTCATATTGTACTCACGGGTAATGTCCTGTATCAGTTCATCAATGACGAGCGACGTCTTGGGGTCCAAGCCGGAATTGGGTTCATCGCAGAACAGATATTGAGGATTCAAGGCAATGGCGCGTGCGATGGCAACTCGTTTTTGCATACCGCCACTGATTTCACCGGGGAATTTATCTTTCGCTTCAATAAGGTTTACGCGCTCCAGGCAAAACATGGCACGGCGCGTGCGGTCGCGCAAGGTATCCGAGCTGAACATGTTGAGGGGGAACATAACGTTGTCCAGTACCGTCATCGAGTCGAACAGGGCGGCGCTTTGGAATATCATCCCCATTTCGCGGCGCAGGGCTTTCTTCTCTTTCTTTCCCATGGTAAGGAAATTGCGGTGGTCGTATAATAATTCACCTTTTTCGGGTGTCAGCAGGCCTACGATACATTTCATCAGTACGGTTTTTCCAGAACCGCTCTGGCCAATAATAAGATTGGTCTTTCCGTTTTCGAATGTGGCATTGATATCCGTCAGTACCTCTTTCTCTTCAAATGACTTGCAAAGTCCTTTCAGTTCAATCATTCCTACTTAGTTTTGAATTTAGAATCAACTTGTCAGCCCATTAGCAACTGGGTCAGTATGAGATCGGCAAACAGAATCAGTACACTGCTGCATACCACTGAATCCGTAGATGCTTTACCTACTTCGATAGACCCTCCTTCGACCGAATAACCGAAGAATGCCGATACGCTGGCAATGATAAAGGCAAAAAACAGAGACTTGATGATGCCGCACCAGATAAACCATTCTACAAACATGTATTGCAGACCGTATTCCAAATCTACGGCCGACATGATGCCGCCGAACCAGCATGTACAAAAAGCACCGATGATGCCGGCGAATATACTGAACGTTACCATAAGAGGAATGGTTGACACCATTGCCGCTATCTTAGGTAATATCAGGTAATTGGCAGAGTTGACACCCATAATCTCAAGAGCGTCTATTTGCTGGGTAACCCGCATCGTTCCAAGTTCGGAAGCGATGTTCGAGCCTACTTTGCCTGCCAATATCAGACACATGATGGAGGACGAGAATTCCAGCAACATAATTTCGCGGGTGACATACCCCACCGTCCAGCGTGGCATGAAAGGGCTTTCTATGTTCAGTTTGATTTGTATGGTAATAACGGCTCCGATAAAAAATGATATTAGCAATACGATGCCGATGGAGTTTACGCCCAGTTGTTCTATCTCATTGATGTATTGGCGGAAGAACATACGCATGCGTTCCGGACGGGCAAAAACACGACCCATTAATATGATGTATCTTCCTACTGTTCTAAGTGCTTTAATCATGACTCGTAAGTATTTGTCTGCAAATGTACACTATTTCAGCTTATTTTTGCTACATTTGCGCCAGTTTCACCACAGATTACGCCGAATGGCACAGTATTTTTGCTGAAACCAGGATGAAGACGATTGTAATCTGGAGGAGAAACGGCAGTATTGAGGACTGATAGTAATCTGTATATATAATTGTGGTGACATAGCGTTATGGAAGAAGAAAGCAAAATGGTGCTCCGGACAGAGGATTTGGTGAAGAAGTACGGAAAGCGTACAGTAGTCAGCCATGTCTCTATCAACGTAAAGCAGGGAGAAATTGTGGGATTGCTGGGGCCGAACGGTGCCGGTAAGACTACTTCGTTCTATATGACCGTAGGATTGATAACTCCCAATGAAGGACGCATCTTTTTGGATGATTTGGATATAACAAAATACCCTGTATACAAGCGGGCGCAGACTGGTATCGGTTATTTGGCGCAGGAAGCATCGGTGTTTCGCCAGATGAGTGTGGAAGATAATATTGCGGCTGTGTTGGAAATGACGGACAAGCCTTTGGACTATCAGAAAGATAAGCTGGAAAGTCTGATTGCAGAGTTCCGTTTGCAAAAGGTCCGTAAGAATAAAGGCAACCAGTTGTCCGGTGGCGAGCGCCGTCGTACGGAGATTGCCCGTTGCTTGGCCATCGACCCGAAGTTCATTATGCTGGACGAGCCGTTTGCCGGAGTAGACCCTATTGCGGTAGAAGATATTCAGCAGATTGTCTGGAAGTTGAAAGACCGGAATATCGGTATTCTGATAACCGACCACAATGTGCAGGAAACTTTGAGCATCACCGACCGTGCTTATCTGCTGTTTGAAGGAAAAATCCTGTTTCAAGGTACGCCCGAAGAGCTTGCCGAGAATAAGATTGTACGCGAAAAGTATTTGAGTAACAGTTTTGTGCTTCGCCGCAAGGACTTTATGGTGTAAAGCCGGTTCAGCAGCATATAACAATAAGCCTATAACAATAAAAAAAGACCGTCCGAGACGGTCTTTCTTATTTTCTCCTTTAATCTATATGATTAGTATTTCGGAGGTCTTGCTTCTTTTACCACCATCTGGCGACCGAAAAATTCGGCGCCGTCCAGTTCGGAGATAGCTTTGGCGGCAGCTGCGCTGTCTTCCATTTCTACGAATGCAATGCCTCTGAAACGTCCGGTTGCGCGGTCCATGATAAATTTAACAGAAGATACTGTGCCGTAGTCCTCCATAACCTTTTGCAGGTCATCTTCCTTAACTCGGTAGTTAAGGTTTCCAACATAAATGTTCATAACGAAAAATGTAAATAATATAAAAATGAATAAAACTCTCTTAGAAAGACAGCCGAATAATAAAAGGATTGCAACGACAGAGAGTTTACAAAAACGTTTTTTCAACGGAAGTAAAAACCATGTAATGGAAATCGAGAAACTAATATGCCATCATTCTGCGACAAAGGAACACATTAATTTCGGATATACAATACTTTTTCTCAATTATTTTTATTTCTCTTGCCATAAGGCGGAAATAATGCCCCGCTCATCTATATATTTCTTTGATTTTAATGGATTTGTTGTATTTGCCTGCCGGCAATATGTTTTTCTGATACGGGCTTACTCCCTTGTTCAGGGGTGTCCGCTGATTTATGACATGTGTACCAAATAATTTCTTCCTTTGGTACACGTTGTACCTTACTAAGGTACGGCGGCTACCACTCTTTGGTACGACGGCTACCACCCTTTGGTACGACAGCTACCACAGTGTGGTATTCCTGCTATCAAGCGGTGGTATTGGGAAGATTGCCCGGAGGTACTGCATTAAAGAAACGGGATGGAAAAGTTTTGGCGGTAGGGGAGGCAAAGGAAATAATTGCTTGTGTTTTTTGATAATTAAAAGATTAACGTTAATTTTGCACGCTCAAATTGGAGAATGAAATAAAGTATAAATCAAATAAATAATTGTCAGAATGAACGTTTCATTGCAAAACATTGACAAAGTAAGCGCACTGCTTACTGTAAAGCTTGAGAAAGCAGACTATCAGGAAAAGGTAGACAAATCATTGAAGAACTTCCGTCAGAAAGCTCAAATCCCCGGTTTCCGTAAAGGCATGGTTCCGATGAGCCTGGTGAAGAAAATGTATGGTAAGTCGGTATTGGCTGAAGAGGTTAATAAGCTTCTTTCTGATTCCGTATATAAGTATATCCAAGATAATAAGGTGAATATTTTGGGCGAGCCTCTGCCTAATGAAGACAAGCAGAAAGCTATCGACTTCGATACAATGGAAGAATTTGAATTCCTGTTCGACATTGCTTTGGCTCCGGAATTCAAAGCTGAGGTTGCTGCAGACGATAAAGTAGATTACTATACGATCGATGTAACCGAAGAAATGGTTGACAACCAGGTGAAGGCTTATACGCAGCGTAACGGTAAGTACGAAAAGGTAGACGCCTATGCCGACAACGATATGTTGAAGGGTCTGCTCGCCGAACTGGATGCAGAAGGCAACACCAAAGAAGGTGGCATTCAGGTGGAAGGTGCCGTTATGATGCCGGCATATATGAAGAACGACGACCAGAAAGCCATCTTTGCCAATGCAAAGGTAAACGATGTACTCGTATTCAATCCTTATACAGCATGGGATGGCAATGCAGCCGAACTCTCTTCGCTGCTGAAGGTAGACAAAGAAGCTGCTGCCGAAATGAAATCCAACTTCAGCTTCCAGGTAGAGGAAATTACCCGTTTCGTGGCAGGTGAGCTGAACCAGGAGATTTTCGATCAGGTATTTGGCGAAGGTGTTGTCAAGACCGAAGAAGAATTCCGTGCCAAAGTGAAAGAGGTTATCGCCAACCAGTTTGTAGCTGACAGCGATTATAAATTCCTGTTGGATGTTCGTAAGATGCTGATGGAAAAAGTCGGTAAATTGGAATTCCCGGATGCATTGCTCAAGCGTATCATGCGTCTGAACAACCAGGACAAGGACGAAAAATTCGTAGAAGACAATTACGACAAGAGCATCGAAGAACTGACTTGGCATCTGATTAAAGAGCAACTGGTGAAAGCCAACGATATTAAAGTTGAACAGGATGACATCCTCAATATGGCAAAGGAAACTACCCGTGCACAGTTTGCACAGTACGGTATGCTGAGCGTGCCCGAAGAAATCCTCGACAACTATGCAAAAGAAATGTTGAAGAAGAAAGAAAGCATCGAAGGTCTGGTGAACCGCGTTGTTGAAACGAAACTGGCTTCAGCCTTGAAAACGCAGGTAACGTTGGAGAACAAGAACATCTCGGCTGCGGATTTCAACAAGATGTTTGAATAAGATTTTGGCGGGAAGCCGCTGATTTTTATAAAGAAACACAGAGTTTGACAAACTATAACTCTGTGTTTTTTTGTGTCTCTGTGTTCTTTTTCGTTTCTTTGCATTCACATTAAAAAATTAAAAAGAGAAAGACAATGGATGATTTTAGAAAATACGCTACCAAGCATTTGGGAATGAACAGTTTGGTGCTGGATGATGTGATTAAATCACAAGCCGGGTATTTAAATCCCTATATCCTGGAAGAGCGTCAGTTGAATGTAACTCAATTGGACGTATTCTCCCGCCTGATGATGGACCGCATCATTTTCCTCGGTACGCAGATAGACGACTATACCGCCAATACCCTGCAGGCTCAATTGCTGTATCTGGATTCTGTAGACCCGGGCAAGGACATCTCTATCTATATCAACTCGCCGGGCGGTTCGGTATATGCCGGACTGGGCATTTACGACACCATGCAGTTCATTAGCAGCGATGTAGCCACCATCTGCACCGGTATGGCTGCCAGTATGGCGGCAGTGTTGTTGGTGGCCGGAGCAGAAGGCAAGCGTTCTGCACTGACGCACTCGCGCGTAATGATTCACCAGCCGATGGGCGGCGCACAAGGACAAGCCTCGGACATTGAAATCACGGCACGTGAAATCCAAAAATTGAAGAAAGAACTTTATACTATCATAGCCGACCATTCGCATACATCTTTTGATAAGGTGTGGGCCGACTCCGACCGAGACTATTGGATGACGGCGCAGGAAGCCAAAGAGTATGGTATGATAGACCAAGTCTATACAAAGAAATAAATATGGCAGACTCTAAACGAAACAAGAACAGATGCAGTTTCTGCGGACGCTCGGAAGATGAGGTCGGCTTCCTTATAACGGGGATGAACGGCTACATCTGCGATAGTTGTGCTGTCCAGGCCTATGAGATTGCTCAAGAGGCTTTGGATGCCAAAAAAGGCGATGGCGCTACGAAACTGAATCTGAAAGAACTTCCTAAACCTGTAGAGATTAAGAATTTTCTCGATCAGTATGTTATCGGGCAGGATGATGCGAAACGTTTCCTGTCGGTATCTGTGTACAATCATTATAAGCGCCTGCTGCAGAAAGCGGGGGATGATGATGTGGAGATTGAAAAGTCCAATATCATCATGGTGGGCAGTACCGGAACCGGTAAAACGCTGCTTGCCCGTACCATTGCCAAACTGCTTCATGTGCCTTTTACCATTGTAGATGCAACGGTGTTGACGGAAGCCGGTTATGTGGGTGAGGACATTGAAAGTATCCTTACCCGTCTTCTGCAAGTGGCGGACTATAATGTGGCCGAGGCAGAACAAGGCATTGTGTTTATAGATGAAATCGACAAGATAGCCCGTAAAGGCGACAATCCCTCCATCACCCGCGATGTAAGCGGCGAGGGTGTGCAGCAGGGGTTGTTGAAATTGTTGGAAGGCTCCGTTGTGAATGTCCCGCCCCAGGGGGGACGTAAGCACCCCGACCAGAAGATGATTCCGGTGAATACCAAAAATATACTGTTCATTTGCGGAGGTGCTTTCGACGGTATCGAGAAGAAGATAGCGCAGCGTCTCAATACGAATGTTGTAGGATATGGCGCTGTACGTAATACGGCTGCCATTGATAAGAATAATATGATGCAGTACATTGCTCCGCAGGATTTGAAGTCATTCGGCTTGATTCCTGAAATAATCGGACGTTTGCCGGTGCTGACTTATCTGAATCCTTTGGACCGTACGGCATTGCGTGCTATTCTGACAGAACCGAAGAATTCCATTATCAAGCAATATATTAAGCTGTTTGAAATGGATGGAGTGGAACTGACTTTCGAAGATGCGGTATTTGAATACATTGTGGATAAAGCTGTTGAATACAAGTTGGGAGCTCGTGGCTTGCGTTCCATAGTCGAAACTATTATGATGGATGTGATGTTTGAAGTCCCTTCCGAACATAAAAAAAGTCTTGTGGTAACTTTGGATTATGCTCGCCGTCAGTTGGAAAAAACGAATATGGCAAAACTTCAAAGTGCTTAAAATCAAAAGGTAATACAAATAAAGTTGACTTTTTTGTGTTTTATTGAAAAATATTCGGCGGATTATGCTTGAAATTTAAGAAGTTGTTTATAACTTTGTTAGAGTTCTTGAAAATAAGAAACGTCATGTAGCGGCGTTATTAATAGCTTAACTCAATAAACAACCTAATGAATCATGGCAGGGAAGAAGATTAATTTGACAGACCAGCTGAAGAACTACTTCGGGTTCGACACTTTTAAAGGAAATCAGGAAGCAATCATACAGAATCTGTTGGCGGGTAACGATACTTTCGTGTTGATGCCCACCGGCGGTGGAAAGTCTTTGTGCTATCAGTTACCCTCTTTGTTGATGGACGGCACGGCCATTGTGATTTCTCCTCTGATTGCCCTGATGAAGAATCAGGTCGATGCGATGCGTAATTTCAGCGAGGAGGATGGAATAGCTCATTTCATCAATTCTTCCCTTAACAAGAGTGCGATAGACCAGGTGAAGTCCGATATCCTTGCCGGGCGGACGAAGCTGCTGTATGTAGCTCCGGAGTCTTTGACAAAAGAAGAGAACGTGGAGTTCCTGAAAACGGTTAAGATTTCTTTCTATGCCGTAGATGAGGCCCATTGTATTTCTGAATGGGGACATGACTTCCGACCGGAATATCGCCGTATCCGTCCTATTATCAATGAAATCGGGAAAGCTCCGCTCATTGCATTGACTGCAACCGCCACACCGAAGGTGCAGCACGATATCCAAAAGAATCTGGGTATGGTGGAAGCTACTGTCGCCCTGCATTATGTATTCAATTCGCCGATAGATAAGATTGTCTATGATGTTTCACATCAGAGCTATGCGCACAAAATGCTGACAGGGCGTAAGGCATCATTCATGAATGTGGATGAGTATGATGAAGTATCCGGCTATTCCGAGCCGTCAGAAAGCGAGCATGATTTTTTTGTGATCGGACATACTTCAACGTCGGTCAGCTTGGCATGCGGACTTGCCAAAGCTCGTGATTTGAAAGGCGATACGGGTAATGTGATAGCTGTAATCGGTGACGGATCTTTAAGTGGCGGTGAAGCTTTTGAAGGGCTGAATAATGCGGCCGAACTGGGTACGAACTTCATCGTCATTGTCAACGATAACCAAATGTCCATTGCCGAAAATCATGGCGGATTATACCGTAACTTGCAACTGTTGCGTGAAACGAATGGGCAGGCCCCTTGCAATTTTTTCAGGGCGATGGGCTTGGATTATCTATACGTGAAAGACAGAAATGATGTGCAGGCATTGGTAGATGCTTTTCAAAGGGTAAAGGACATCGATCATCCCATTGTTGTGCACATCAATACATTGAAAGGAAAAGGATTCAAGTTTGCCGAACAGCAACAGGAGCGTTTTCATTACAGTATTCCGTTCAGTTTGGAAACAGGTGAATTGCTTGCGGATTTAGGAAATGCCGAGGACTATGCCGATCTTACGGCGGAATATCTGTTGCATGAGATGCAAAAAGACCGTACATTGGTCGGCATCACTGCCGGTACGCCTACGGTATTTGGCTTTACAGCGGAACGGCGCAAGAGGGCAGGCAAGCAGTTTGTTGATGTCGGTATTGCCGAAGAACATGCTGTGGCAATGGCTTCGTCCATTGCTATGCCCCGCTCCATCAAAAGACGGATCAGCTCCGGAATAATCATGGTCGGATGGGTGTCATTGATCTGAATGATGTTTTTCTCATGGAAGTTCTTCAGGGTGCCATAGGTCTCCAGATGCTTGGTGACGATGGACTGCACCGTGGCGGAAACGAAGAAATACTGCTGCTTCAGCCGCAGGGACTTGCCCTCGTAGTGGTTATCCTCAGGGTAGAGGACCTTGGCGATGGTCTCCGCCATGGCCTCGTCCTCGGAGGCTTTCAGATATTCGCCGCGGGAAAACAGGGCCATATCCACAGGGCGGGTGGACCGGGCGTCCCACAGCCGGAGCGTGTTGACGTGGTCGGTATCATAGCCCGCCACCACCATGTCGCAGGGAACGGCCAGCACGGTGGTGGAGTTCTCATTGACGATGTGGAGATGGCCGTCATGCCAGAATTCCCGAAGGGTACCGCCAAAGTGGACGGCCTGAGCCTCGTCGGGCTTGGGCAGCAGCCAAGCGGAGCCAACACCCTTCCAATCATCAGGCAGCTCCACCTGCTGACCTTCCACGATCTTCTGCTTGAAGATACCCAGCTCATAGCAGATGGAATAGCCGGTAGCTGGGATGTCCAGCGTGGTCATGGAGTCCAGATAGCAGGCGGCCAGGCGGCCCAGA
>OHJN01000821.1_pt1 | contig 14739 bp, 13 predicted proteins | sample 1568531 | NCBI WGS metagenome assembly OHJN01 (sample SAMEA3879594, study PRJEB24766) | human gut metagenome | biome: human-associated habitat; feature: feces | place: USA | collected 1985/1987
TCTACAAGAGTACCACCTATGGAGCGTTTACATAAAAGGGGGAGTGCACGATTTTCACGTCTGTCAGATATTTTCGTTATTTTGTAGATTAATATTGCAAACAAGTGTTCGTAATGATATACTTTCAAATAGGAAGTAACGAAAGCAGATTGCTTCCTTTAGGAAGGAGCGGCGTATGAGACATAAATCTACAGAGCTTATGGGTACTATTAAGGCATTTGTAGAAGAATACTACAAGAATTATCGCCACTCACCGTCTACAACAGAGATTGCCAATGCGGTCGGTATTGCTAGAGGAACTGCATATAAGTATCTGTTAGCCATGAGTGACAATGGCATGATCAGATATGATGGCCAGCAGATTTCTACTGAGCAGACTGAGAAGGTTCAGACAGAGTTTACAAGCGTAGCACTTCTAGGTGCTGTTTCCTGTGGCGTTCCCACACTGGAGGAAGAGTACGCAGAAGAATATGTGTCATTGCCTGTTTCTATGTTTGGCAACGGAACTTTTTTCCTACTTAGAGCTAACGGCGAGTCCATGATTGATGCTGGAATCTCTCCCGGAGATCTGGTACTTGTCAGAAAGCAATCAGAAGCTACGGATAGATGCAGCAAGGGCGTAAGACATCTATTCAGATTAAAAAGGGCCTGCAAAACAGAAGCTTACTGGAAGATACGTATATGCGTATCAGAAGGTTTTAGCAGTTGTTTTTGCAGCGCTCTTTTCCGGTTCGTTTCTGTTTTGGAAGGCACCGGAAAGGATGTAGCTATGAAGAAAGTGAACAGAAACAATGGAGCAATTGATGTAACCACAGTTGGTGGGAGAATTAAGAAGTTACGTACTGAAATGGGAATGAGCCAAGAGGAATTAGGATTTGCTCTTCACATGGAGGGAAAAAGTGTTATCTATGGGTATGAATCAAATAGAAGAGGAATAAGTGGTGATATTCTTGTTGACCTTGCTAAGTTATTACATTCTACTCCAGAATATATCATGAATGGAGAATCTCCAGCTGACGAGGATCCGTATATATTTGCTGTTGTTTCATTGATGAAAGGGATGAAAACGGATAAAAGAAGAAGAATAGCTCTTGAACATATAAAAATCGTTGCTGAAATGGAAGAATAGTCTTGGCGATTGTTCAATCCCATGGTATCTTATATACAGATGAATGAACAATCGCCTGCATATAGAAATGGAGGTTGAAATATGAGCTATAGAGTACAGTTCACGATATCTGATGAGCAGAAAATTAAGCTTGAAGAAGATATGAGAAAGGACGGATATCCTAATATATCAGAGCTATGTAAGGCTAGAGCGTGTGGTGATCGCTCGTATGCATCACTATACAAACAACTAATAGAAAGAATTGAGAAACTAGAACCAGGGACAACCTTTATTATTCGAGATTTGATTGATACACCACCAGCGCTTATTGGGCGTTGGTTGTATCAGAATGTTGATAGTGGTGAAGTAAAAAATGTTATTCATGACGGTAAAGATTCCGTTGGTACCGAAAGATATAAAAAAATCTAGATATAAAATGAGGAAGAAATGATGCGAATTGAAAAAGATGTGGCGTTAATAGACAATCCGTTATTGCGTGCAGCAATATGGGGAGATCAGTCGTGTTTATATAAAAGCGTGAAATTTACTGGATATGTTCAAGCAAGTATAGATAAAATAGGCAAAGCATTTATTGAATATTGCATTGCTAGAGCATTAGGAATATATAGATTACCTAATTGTGGTTATGATTACTATACTAACACAAGTGTGTTGTTTAACTCTCTACCAGAAGAGGATATAAATGTAGCATGTGAAGAAATGGAACAGGTAATTAAACATGTTCAAAAAAAGTTAAACGAGTCAAAATTAGTAAAGAATGGAAAAATATCAGTTGTGCGTTGTTTGTCTCATTATCAATTGGAAGATGCAACAGAACAGCTTTTGGATGAGTCTTGTCGAAGCGTGACATTTCCTGTTAGCATTTTGTCCTCTTATTCCTATGATGGTAATGAAAATGAGATATATCCTTCAGGACGTACAGAAACTGGGCAACATATAAACATAAGGGAAGATGTTTCTGTTAGTGATATAGTTTTGTGGGATCAATATGTAGGTGATGGAGGACGAGAATGCATATACTGTAAGTCTATGTATGATGAAGAAAGAGAGCTATGGGTTGTTGATAGAAGTATTAATGGGATGAAGACATTACCACGAGAATGTTTTCTTTATTCAGATGGTCTTCCGGATACCAATAGGATTTCCAAATTTAGGTCGTTTGGAAAGGACTCGCCATTGTGTAGTGGGTTGTATCAAAAGCGTCCATGTGAATATGAAGATTTTTTGACAAAAATAGTAATGAAGAAAAATAAAGCAAAATTAGAAGCGGAGTATATTGAAACAAAAAGACGTTAATTGATATAAGGTTAATTAAAGGTCAGCCTATGCAAAGAACATAGGCTGATTTTTTTGTCTAAATTGTATACCCAAAGTGGTCAGAACGCAGACGAAAATAGAAGTCTTTTTTCTTATCATAATTCTTGTAAAGAGTTACGAAGCAGCGCGCAGCTTAGTGACATAAACACAACTGAATATAGGAGGTGTATATGGCCACTAAGGTTAATTTTTATGAAAACTACGGTAACAAGTCAGCGAGGGAGAGGACCGAGCTGATCTATTCTAATTACTCTTCCTTCCAGGGAATCATCGAGGATTGCAAGATGAGACTGATCTACGAGATTAAGGCAGAGAAGGAAAGAAAGCGTAGCAATCATAAAGATGAACTTGGAGTCCGTATTCAGAATTTGGGTAACTATAGTAATCCTACAGCAGATGAAGCGGTTCTTGATGTAATGCTTGAGGGAGCTATCAATGGACTGAATTCAGCAGAGGATGCTTTATCAGATCCGGCTCTGGTACAGGAATTCAAGCGAAGAGAGTACGTCATTGTGATGATGGCTGATGAATACGCTTCTTTCAGAAGACACTTGCATGCACTTAGCGTGAAGGAGCAGGAGATTATCATTCCGCTTCTTAAGCAGGAGAAGGACTACTACACACTGACTGAAGAAGCTGGTGTAACGGTTCCTGTAGTCAGGAGAAAGGCAAGCCGTATTCATTGTGAACTGATTTCCTACATGGAAAATTATTTCATCGAGAAGCTTTAGGAGGGATGGTCATGAAGGAATTAAAAGAGATTACATTTCCTCCGGAAGCTGAGAAAATGGCTATTAAGTATGCTGCTTTTGACATAATGAAGCAGCTTAACAAAGAAGGAAAGATAACAGACGAAGAACTGCGGTATATCGCTAAAAAACGCAATATACCCCTTGAGTAAACAAGATAATAATTATATAATTGAGCTGTGTCTAGATCTCATCTAGTACAGCTTGATTGAGGAATGCGAGGTGCGATATGGCGAGAAAAGTTGCCATCTACGCCCGTGTTTCTACAGAGCATGAGGCGCAGATATCTGCATTGGAAAATCAGGTGCAGTACTATGATGATATTTTGAGCAGGCATGCGGACTGGACGTTAGTAGATAGATATATTAATGAAGGTATTACCGATACATCTATTCATAAGCGTGAGTCTTTTATGCGAATGCTCAAGGATGCAAAAGAAAAGAAGTTTGATCTAATTGTTACCAGAGAGGTATCCAGGTTTGCAAGAAACACAGTGGATACAAAGATGCAATCTATAAGGAAGCTATGGCTATGGCACAGGATGTTGCTGAAGTAAAGGCTCCTGAGAGAAACGATAAAGAACGGCTTGATGCAAACAATCGTCAGATTGAGAAGCTGAACAGACAGCTTGCCAATCTGGTTGATATGTGTTCTGAAGGAGATATTTCCAGAGAAGTCTTCCGAAGCAAGAAAAAGAAATTAGAAGATCAGATTTCAAACTTAGAGAAATTAAATGATGAATGCAGACAACGAGTTTTAGAATTGGAAGATAATGGCGCAAAGGACAGACGTATTGAAAGTCTTTCTGAGTTTATCAAGATGACTGCCTTTGATGCTAGGACTAAGATACCTGATACTGTGATTAATAATTTCGTTGATCAGATTGTTTTTGATCACGGAGCATTTATCTGGTATTTGAATCCGGTATTCGGTAATGAGGTATATAAGCAAGACTCTTCCGATTGGAAAAAAACAGCATCTGCAATCTTTAAGTGATAAATGTACGTTACAGGCCTGTCCCAGCACAGGCTGCTATCGCAGAGCAGGCAAAATAGACAAAGACTCTAATTTAAAAGTCTACATATAATTTATGCAAGGGAAAGTATTTAGTACTTTCCCTTGTATTTTATTGCCAAACTGCATTTCACACCATGAAAACTACATTTCGCGCCGAGAGTATAGATTTTAGGCACTATATGTTGTATAATTGGTACTAGAAAGACAAGTATATGTGATATGAATAGAGAACGAAGTACAGATACGATGTAGGTACTAAGGTATGGAGAAAACAAATTTATGATTATAAAAAAGAAGAACATCCGTACAATTGTGATAACCTGTGCATTGCTAGGTATCATAATATTCAGCATTCACAGCTACAATGTATATATGAGCCACCAGATATATAATGAGGGTACATCAAATATCAAAGCCTCATACAGTCAGGTGAACCAGAACTTTAATATGTTTGCGCAACGCAACTGGAATGTTCTTTCTGACTGGAATGTTTATTTGACCAAAATACTTAATAACGACAGTAATCTGCAGTGGAATGATTTTGTCAGGGAAAAGGAAACGTGGCATTACAGTGATTTTTACCTGTTTAATGAGCAGAATCAGTTTATCACCATAGAAGGCAGAAGCGGAGTGGCTGACAATGCAAAAGATGCATTCAATGAGCTTTTTAAGGCAAATTTTCAAATTTGAATGTGCAGAGAACAACAGCAAGTTATTTCTTTCAATGACCGTTATTCCGGCAAGATGGGAGGATGGCAGACTGACGCAGTATCTGCTTGTCTCGCAGAATATAGGCGAAAAGCATAAGATGGCAGATCTGGCAAACACGGATGTGCTTACAGAGCTATATAATAAGAGGTATTTTGAGACCATTATGAATATGAGAGTTCAGAGGGGAAAAGCATTCGCACTGATTTTTATGGATCTGGATTATTTTAAGCCGGTCAATGATATATATGGTCATCCGGTTGGCGATGAGGTCCTTTGTAATGTAGGAAAGCGCATTATAAACAGCATACGAACAGCCGATTATGCATTCCGTATTGGAGGCGATGAGTTTGCATGTATAATAGATGGAAATGCAGATGAAAAAAATTGCTTAGAGAGCATAGAGAGGCTTCAAAAAGTAATCTGTAATCCATATAACATACATGGTCATAAAATAAAAATCGGAGTAAGCTGTGGATATGCACTTTGTCCGTCCGATGCTGACACGGTTGAGAGTCTGCTAAAGATAGCAGACAGCCGGATGTATGCAGAGAAGGAAAAACATCATGCAGATAGAAGATAAAGATAATAGATAGAAGATAATTGTTATTAAAAAAGCTATGAGCGCCCGCTTAAAGGCATTCATAGCTTTTTCTTTTTTATACGTGAGCACGAAGCTGCTCATCGACATATGTCTGGATATAATAATTATCCTCAGGCATTTGGCAGCCGACGATATATGTTCCATCGTTATTTGAGCAATGGATTACATATCCATCCAGCACAGAGTGGTCAGCAAGAGCAAAGTCCTCTATCGAGATAGTAACCTTCGCACCCTTATTATCCACGAAATAAGGATCCTTTGTCAAAAATGCAAAGCCGTTTGCACTTATATTGTCAAGAGTTCCTTTGAATGTGGTGTCGGTTCCTTTAAGCTTGATAGTGCAATTGTTTGATAAATCCATGCGAGGGTATTTCCTACGGTTCAAGATTTCAGGCTGTGTATTGACTGTTATCACAAGGTCATCTGTGATTGTGAGATCCTTCCAGTAGTACATTACATTGCCAACTGTAACATACAGATTACAAGGTCTGGGTGAGTCTACAGATAAGTCGCCTGATACAAGCTTAAGACCGTTTTCGCCAACAGCCTTTACTTCGCAATGGAACTCGTTGCCGGTCTGTACATCTGTCATAATCACTTTGGCCTTCATACCCGGGCGGATATCATCAAGTCCCATAAATCCACCAACTCCGAGCTCGTGCATGAGAGATTGGATAACAGTCTCGATATTATTGATATTTGTTGCACTTTCATCATATTTACTGAGCATCTTGCGGCTTATCGCGTCAGAAGCACCGATACATGAGGTCATGGTTTCTACGATGTCAGATACCTTTTCCATATTGTCGACAAGCTGCTGGTTAGATGCTTCAACCTCCTGCATTGCGGCATCAATTTCACGGATATGGCTTCCGAGCTTATGGGAATCCTTTGTGATCTTCTCTACATTTTCACCGGTCTGCATTACCTTTTCAAGAGTGAGCTGGATGAGACGGAGCGTTTCTTCAATGGATGATGTCATCTTTCCGGAAATCTCGTCAAGCCGTGAGAGAGCCTCACTGATCTGACCGGATGAATTTCTCGTCTCAGTGCTTAAAGTACGGATCTGTTCGGCAACAACAGCAAATCCCTTGCCTGCTTCGCCTGCACGAGCAGCCTCGATAGAAGCGTTAAGAGCGAGGAGGTTTGTCTGGTTTGAAATATTATCAATTGTTCCGGTTTCATTTTTAACCATCTCAAATTCATCTCTGAATGTAGTCAGGATGTTTTCAACCTCTGTAGAAAGCTCCGACATGGTTTTTGCTGTCTGGGCAAGACCTTCAAGGTCCTCAGAGCTGACCTTGGCATGCTTGCCGGATTCGGTTGTCAGGGAAACCATATCATTTATCATGGCTGCAACATTCTCAACCTGTGAGCTTATATCGGTAGTCATTTCCTGGGAAGAAGCAGTGTGGGACTGAAGCTGCTCATTATTTCCGGTAAGCTCATTCATTCTCTCAACGACAACATCTGAGCCATGCTTGTTTTCAGAAGCAAGCTCACGGACCACTGTTATACCGTCCATTATAGTGTTGCAAGCGGTTTTAACCTGCTCAACTGTCGTGACAACGCGATTCAAATCAGACTTTATGCTCTCGGTGAGTGCAGCATCGGACTCAGTCAGGTGACGCACCGACATGATATAGCCTATGTAGCAAAGTAAAAGACATGCTATCTGAAGCTGATAGTTTTTGTGGTCTACAGCAGTGTTCTGACCCAGCACTAATATGTGAAATGCAATACTTGCAATAAGGCTTAGCATATTTGCAACGGCGCAGTAAATCATGAATTTCTCATCTTTAAATATTACAATAAGGCTGATTATCGGAAGGATGTAGGTGAATGCAATCGGTGAGGTTGTCGTACACAAAAGAAATACGTAAAAAATACCATATCCGATGACGAATGCAAGCCTGTAATGATCATTATCCTTCCCTTTCTTTTTTAGAAGTATGTCACCATACACGAAAGGCAGCCAGCATAAAATAACAAAAATGATATAATTACTGACAGAATAAGCGCCATTTGCTGTGTCGGTTCCATAATTTGCGGTCAGCAATATAGCAAAAACAAGCCATAATCTGCGGGCCTTGATATTCGCCTTTGCTTTAAAATTTTTTTCATCGTAACCCATATGAATTCTCCTGATTCGTAATAATATAGCTCTATTTTACTATCATAGTACTATAATTACAAGGCATGCTTAAGAATTTGAATGTATTTTGAATGTATAATTATGGTATTGTTTCTAAGTCCAAACTTAATTGTTTTTTGCCTGTCAATCCGCTATACTAAAATTAACTATATACTTACAGGAGGGCATAAAGCATGAACATACTTCTGATTAACGGAAGTCCAAAAGGCAAACGAAGCAATTCGTTAAGGCTTGCAAACAGCTTTATAGAAGGCTTCAAAGAAGGATATAAGAGCAAAAATGAAGCTATATCCATTGATGAAATGCATGTAGCCTCAATGAATGTAGGAGCGTGTAAGGGCTGCTTTGCATGCTGGCAGAAGACACCGGGGGTGTGCTGCATAAATGACGATATGCAGACTGTTATAGGGAAAATGCTTGAAGCGGATATTGTTGTGTGGTCGTTTCCTCTGTACTATTTTAGTGTGCCGGGAATACTAAAGAACGTGATTGACAGGCAGCTTCCCATGAGCCTGCCGTTTATGAGTACAAAGGATGACGGATACGGAAGCGGCAGCCATGATTGCAGATATGACATGGAAGGCAAAAGGCATGTGCTAATCTCTACCTGTGGCTTTTATTCTGCAGAGGGAAATTATGACAGTGTATTTCGGATGTTTGACCATTTCCTTGGAAAAGGGCATTATACAACCATATTTTGTGGTCAGGGTGAGCTGTTTCGTGTAAAAGAGTTGTCAAAGAGGACTGACGAATATCTAGCTACGGTAAAAAGTGCCGGGGCAGAATATGCCATCACAGGAAAAATATCTGAAAAAACAGAAGCGGCGCTCCATACTCTTTTATATCCAAGGGATGTATTTGAAAGGATGGCGGATGCCAGCTGGGGGATTAGCAGGACAACAGGAGAAAAGGAAGCTGATGACCTTGTTTTCACCAGACAGATGGCAGCATTATACAATAAGGATGCCTATGATGGAAAGGAACGCGTGCTTGAGATATGCTATACCGATTTGAAGCATACATACCAAATAAAGCTTGATGATAAAGGTAGTGAGGTGCTTACAGATCAAAGCCTTACTCCGACTACCCGCATAGATACGCCTTTTACAGTATGGTCGGCTATTTCCCGAGGCGAGATAGGTGGCGCAGAGGCATTGGGAAAGCAGATGTATACGGTGACAGGTGATTTTTCCTTGATGGTAAACTGGGATAAATTTTTTGGAAGTACATCGGCAGTCAAAGAGGCAGAAAAAACATCACAAGGTGTGGAGTTACAGAAAAATCCATCCATGATGACAATGCTCATACCATGGATTACGTTTTGGATAGCAGTTTCTGTCAATACTGAAAAGGGTTCTGTGATTGCTCTTTTGGTGGCATCCGCTATACCTTTTATTATGAGAAAACATAAATTTGTAATATGGGATCAGCTCTCAATTGTTGCTGTTGCTATACTTTCTGCGATTGCAAGCCTGACAGGAGCAGGTGACATATCAACAGATATCGGATATCTGGTGTTTGGGTTGTTCTGGCTGGTTTCATGCCTGACAAAGGAGCCTTTATGCGCAACATATGTGAAATACAATTATGGCGGTGAAGCCGCACACAAAAATCCTCTCTTTATGAAGACGAATTATATACTTGCGGCGGCATGGGGAGTATTATACGTGTTGACAGCAGTGTGGACATTTCTGCTGAAAAAGGCAGGTGTTGGAGCTGCACTTATTGTCGTAAACAATCTGATGCCTATATTGATGGGCATATTTACCGGATGGTTTGAAAAATGGTATCCTGCAAGGCTCGCAAGAGGCTCAAAAAAGCAGTAATTCGTAAGATTTTTTTAATATTTTATGTATTCTATTTACTTTAGGTGGATAGAAGAGTACTCTTTAGAAAACGTACTCATAGCAGTGCTTGTAAATAAAAGAAAGAGGTATATCAATAATGAAGAAAAAACTGATTACAATTGTAATAGGAGCTATGCTTTGCGCCGGCTTGTTTGCAGGCTGCGGACAGAGCGATACAAAGCAGGATAAGGCAGCTGGCACTGAAAGTGCAAAGCAGGCTGATACCAAGGATGAAGGTGAAAAGGGCTCACAGGAAGAGAAGGAGCTTTACAGGAACAATCGATGACATAAAGGACTTCATGTTTGTAGTGACTGATGATAAGGATACACCGTACAGCTTTACCTTCGATGAGAAGCCTGACGGACTTGAGGGTGTTGCAAGCGGAGATAAGGTGACTGTAAAATATACCGGAACTATTTCAGAGGTGGATCCGTTTGAGGGAAAGATAATATCTGTTGAGAAGGCAGAATAGGATACAATAATCAGGGAGGTTGTATTAGAAAATGAATGTTTATAATAGGGAGGATATTTATTATGAATGAATCAGGTAAAGCATCACGAGCTATTTACGTAGTTCCTGTAATATATGTGCTGGGCATGTACATGATGCCGGTTTTATTTTGGATAATATGCAATATGCAGGAATCAACAGACAGCTTTGATGCAGGCTGGATAATGGTCATGCCGATTGTTTTGGGGCTGATTAATCTGGCTGTAGTGCTTATCCTTAGGAAAAGAATAAGCAGAGTACAGCTTCTCATTTGCACAAGGATTATCAAATATGCATTGATACCATTTTATGTAATAGGTGGTTTTTGCATTATAGTAGCACTTCTCTTAATGCTAACACCGGTTGTTATCATGATATTTGTAGGCCCGACCGTTGCGATTGTGCTATCAGTTATTGGCTGGCTTGGGCTGTTAGGAGCAGCGCCTTTTTCTATTTCCTATATTGTAAGGGCATGCAGCGAGGGAGTACAAGGAAAGGTACTGTCTGTATTTGCAGGCATATTCCAGTTCTTTTTCACGCTGGATGTGATTTTTGTGATCGTACTTGCGGTGAAGGATAGGAGCTTTGTGAAAGCCCAAAATGGGTATGGAGTTATTCAATAATTGAAGTGTTATAAGGCAATATAAAAGAGCTCTTTGCGAGCTCTTTTATATTGTACAACATGTAATTGTGGATGATTACTGTAAGAGTGAGAGAACACCCTGGTTAGACTGATTAGCCTGTGCAAGCATAGACTGACCTGCCTGAGCAAGAATGTTGTTCTTGCTGTAGTTAACCATCTCAGAAGCCATATCTGTATCACGGATACGAGACTCAGCTGATGTGGTATTCTCAACAACGTTATCTACGTTAGAGATTGTATGCTCAAGACGATTCTGAACTGCACCAAGTGAAGATCTCTGCTCAGATACTTTTGAGATAGCATCAGCGATTGCATCAATAGCGTATGTTGCTGACATTCCTGTTGTATCTTTCACATTAAGTCCCTTAATGCCAAGTCCTGCTGCACTCATAGACTCGATATCGACATTGATCTTGTTGGTCATGTCTGCATCTGCACCAACGTGTAAGCTGAAAGATAACTTTGCAGCTGTCTCGGCTTTACCTTCTGTGATAGTAAAGGTTCCGTCTTCATTATTTGTGACTGTAGCTTTCTTATCATCGTCTGTTCCAATATTACTTGCCTTTTCGAGTTCAGCAGCCATTAATTTATAGGCTTTAGAAGCTGTAATTTTGCTTTCATCTTGAGGTGTGTATTTATATGCATCTGCTGAAGCAAGTGTATTTATATCGCCTTTATAGATTGTTTCTCCATCTGCTAAAGCAGATTTCATTGCAGCTTCATCCGTAAATTGATTGTAGCCGTCTGGGTTAGCATTAACACCATCTGTTTTAGTTTTTACAAAATCAGTTGCTGTAGTACTTCCGTTTACGGTTCCTGTTGCATTAATTGCAGTTGCTTGTCCAGCTGTTTTGGCTGTAATAGTAATAGTATTTGCAGTTGTATCTACTACAACATCATAATCATCTTTAAACTGATCTTTTATTGCATCTAATGCATCAGCAATGTTGTTTTTATCTGCCTGAGTGATTGCGGTTTTTCCGCCTACAGTAATAGTATCATTTGCTTTCCAACCACTTAAATCAATTGTTGTTGTTGCCTTTGTTGCCTTTGTTCCTTTAGTTCCATAATTTGTTACAGCGTCTGTATCATCGGCAAGTTTTAATTCTGCATTTGCCGCTGCTGAATTATCAATAGTGTATTCTTTACCGGCAATTGTTACTTTACTGCCATCCTTTAAATTTGCTGTAAATGTAGCAGTACCAGTGCCAGCACCTGTAAGCTTTCCTGCAAGACCAGCGTCATGGGCATTTATTGTATTTTGAGTTGTTCCACCGTTTTCATCGCCCTTAAGAAGGTATGTCTCATTAAACTTTGTTGTTTCAGAGACACGATCAATCTCAGTTGTAAGCTGTGAGATCTCATCCTGAATAGCAGAACGGTCTGACTCACTGTTTGTACCGTTAGATGCCTGTGTAGCAAGCTCGTTCATACGCTGAAGCATTGAGTGAACCTCTGTAAGAGCACCCTCAGCTGTCTGTACAGATGAAACTGCATCATCTGCTGCACGGTTGATTCTGTAACCAGAAGAGAGCTTCTCTGTAGATTTAGCCTGCTGACCTGTTGTTACGCTAAGCATTCTGTTGGCATTTGCTGCCTGCATATTGTGTTGTACTACCATAATATGTACCTCCATGTATTATATTATTTTACGTTTTCCGGGTAAAATCCATTTTATCCGGCATGTTATGAAATTTTTATCATGGGCATGTGCCTAGGTTCACATGTCCACATATGGTGAAACACAATGGATAATGTGTTTCATCAATTAGATAATAACGTCCCTAAATACAGAATCGCGTTCATCCTGCTCAATTCCCAGATATCGTTTTGTAATTTCAAATGACGAGTGCTGATATATGTCCATTAAAAGAACCGGTGATGTGCCTTGCTTCCATGCATAGTAGCCAAAGGTTTTGCGCAGCGAGTGCGGACTGATTACACCCTCAATATCACAGGAAACAGCCGCATTATGCACAATTCGATATGCTGTCGAGCGTGATATATGCTGATTATCAGCATTTGAGAACAAAAATGTGTCAGGTAAAAATTTGATTAGTGCCTTTGATTTGTACCAGCTCAGAGAATTGATTATCCTTGAATTCATAAAAATAACAGATTGCTTGGTGGTTTTTTGCTCGGTCAATTTAACATGAGTACGAAAACAGCCATTATCAAAATTGTAGACATCATTCCATGTGAATTTCAGCAAATCCGACACCCGAAGAGCAGTATTTAGCCCTAATGATATAAACATATAGTTTCTGGGATTATATTCTTCCTCAATATAGAAGTTTTTGAATCTATCGAGCTTCTCTTTGTTTTTAATGGGTTGTGATTTATTCATTGCAATCTCCTTTGTGTAAAATACTATTGTTTTTGTTTCATATTACGACAAAAATGCATTCCGATTTGGATAGATTAGGCGATATTAAAAATCTTTAACAACAGCTAGATGACCGAAAGCACTGGTTTTTCACTTAGTTTTAAAATAAAACAGAAATAAATTTTAAAAAATAGTGCAAAATTTCTAAAAAGGGGTTAAGCATTTTAAATCTATGCCGAAATATATGGTGTAAACGGAATGAAACACATTATCCATTGTGTTTCACCATACATGGACATGTGAACCTAGGCACATGCTCATAGTGAAAATTTCATAACATGCCGGATAAAATGGATTTTATCCGGAACAAAATAACAATACATGGAGGTACATATTATGGTAGTACAACACAACATGCAGGCAGCAAATGCCAACAGAATGCTTAACGTAACAACAAGCGCACAGTCAAAGAGCACAGAGAAGCTTTCATCAGGTTACAAAATCAACCGCGCAGCTGATGATGCAGCCGGCCTTACAATTTCTGAGAAGATGAGAAAGCAGATCAAGGGACTTGACAGAGCTTCGACAAATGCAGAGGATGGTGTTTCAGCAGTACAGACAGCAGAAGGTGCCCTCACAGAGGTTCACTCAATGCTTCAGCGTATGAACGAGCTTGCAACACAGTCTGCAAACGGAACAAACTCAACTACAGATCGTAAAGCAATTCAGGATGAGATGGATCAGCTTACAACTGAAATTGATCGTGTAGCTGAGACTACAAAATTCAATGAGACATACCTCTTAAAGGGTAGCAAGGATGGCGCAACTCATTCTCAGAAAGTCAATGCACATGATGCAGGACTTAAGGGTACATTAGTAGACAATGGCGATACAGCTACATTTACTGCTCAAGCTCTCTCGGAAGGTTCTTCAATATCTATTGGGGGCAAGGATTATAAGGTTACAGGAATCACAGCACCAACAAGTACTGCAATCACACAGAAAACTAAACCAGAGGCAGCAGCTGCGGGCGTATACGAATTAGATTTAGCAGGAATGGCTTCAAAATTTGATGGTAAGACTACATTTACAATTGGTGGTAAGGATTATGAAATATCTTTATCTAAAGGTGATGATGCAAGTGCAATTGGAACTAAATTAGCCACAGCATTAAATGGTAAAATTGATGATGGTCTTGGTGGAACATACACGGTAGCTAGTACTAATGGTAAATTATCCTTTACGGCTAGTAAAGCTGGTGCTGGCGCAACTGCATTGACAGGAACTGCATGGAAAGCAGATTCAGATGCTATAACTGTTACTGATGCATATACTAAGATGGCAACTGAATTAGCTACAGCATCTTCTATCGGAACAGATACAGCTGCAACAGTAACAAATAATAATGATGGTACATTCACTATTACAAAGGGTAGTGTAGATGTTGCTAATTCTCTTTCATTTAATCTTCATGTAGGTTCTGATGCTGATATGACAAATAAGATTGGTGTCAACATTGAGACAATGAATTCTTCTAACCTTGGTATCAAGGGAATCAACGTCAATGATGATACAGGTATCGCTGGTACATATGCTATCGACGCTATCTCAGATGCTATCTCAAAGGTATCATCACAGCGTTCATCACTCGGTGCTGTTCAGAACCGTCTTGAGCACACAATTAACAACCTTGACAACGTAGTTGAGAATACTACAACAGCTGAGTCACGTATCCGTGATACAGATATGGCTG
>OHJN01000838.1_pt1 | contig 14467 bp, 10 predicted proteins | sample 1568531 | NCBI WGS metagenome assembly OHJN01 (sample SAMEA3879594, study PRJEB24766) | human gut metagenome | biome: human-associated habitat; feature: feces | place: USA | collected 1985/1987
GGTTTTTTTCTATCTTTAAGTGAGATAAGAGGCATTTCTGCATAAAAAATAAGCGGGCTTATTTTGTTCTGCTTTCGGTTTACACTATCTTTGCCCCAATAAAATAAACCAATAGAAGTTATGAAACACGTAAAAATAGTATTTGCAGTGATGCTCGTATTTACTTTATGTACGGCATTTACAATGAAAAGTCATAAGCCTGTTTATGCTTTTGGCATAGCGGCTTCCTTCAACGATTCGGTGGTGTACTGTACGGAAATCCAGGTATTGGACAGTACGGCATTGGACAAGAACGGCTTTCTGCCCAAGCGCGACCTGTACAGCTATCAGTTGAAAAACTATCTGGAATATGACTTGAAGAAACCCGATTATACTTGTATGATCTATTTTAGTGAGAGTAAAAAGAAGCTGGAAAAGGAAGCTGTTAAAGTGAAAGCAAAGTATAAGAAGGGTACAATGGCGCTGCAGACTATTGCGCCGGATAAGTTTAGTTTTAAGAAACCGGAAGAGTGATTTTAAATCCGGATTATACGAATGACTATGAGACTGAAACTTTATACCCTGTTGTGCATATCTTTCCTTTTGATATTTACAGCTTGTAATCAGGACGACGATCCTGTACCGGCAGAGAAAGTTACACGAACAGTATTAGCCTATATAATGGCGGATAACAGCTTGTCGGGTTTTGCATCAATTGATATTGATGAAATGATGAAAGGAATGGAGGCTGTCGATGCTTCGCTGTACAATCTTTTGGTTTATGTGGATGACGCGAGCCGGGAGGGTTCCCAGTCTTATAAGTTTCCTACGCTCTATCGTTTGTCGAAGGATAAAAATGGAAATGTGGTAAAAGAGACTGTAAAGGAATATAAGGAGCAAGTCTCTACTGATCCTGCTGTGATGCAAGAGGTTCTTAAGCGCGCTTTTACTGAATATCCTGCGGAAAGTTACGGTTTGGTGCTTTGGTCTCATGGCGAGGGCTGGATCCCCAATCCTTTGCCTCTTGCAAAGCAAGCTTCTACCCGTTGGGTAGGAGAGGACACTACCGGCGGCACTACTTATTTGAATATATCCGATATTGCCGCCATATTAAGCGAATTCCCCCGCTTCGATTTTATCCTGTTTGATGCCTGTTTCGGACAGACGGTAGAGGTGGCTTACGAACTGCGCAATTGCACAGATTATGTAATCGGTTCACCTACGGAAATACCGGGACCCGGCGCACCTTATGAGTCGGTTGTGCCGGCTATGTTCAAGGGAACCAATGTGGGTGTGGAGATAGGAAAAGCGTATTATGAACCTTATGAGAAGTTGTATACCGGAGTTAGTCCCTCTATGACGTGGACAGGCGGGGTTGCTATTTCCGTTATAGATTGTGCGGCTTTGGATGAGTTGGCTTCTGTGACGAAACAAACAATAGCGAAGAATGAACTGAATGTCGGCGAGATCTATAATTATGACCTGCGAAGCAAGTACAGTAAAAACTATGTGGGATATTATGATATGAAACAGTTGATGGAACGCCTGTCTTCTGATGTAACGGCATGGACTTCTGCCGCCGATAAAGCAATTGTCTATTGGAGAGCTACCCCCAAGAACTATTCGGGTATGATACACGCGATGTTTCCTGTTCCCCAAGAAACGACTTGCGGCGTAACTCATTACATTCCAATGGAAAGCGCTCCAGCCGCTATGGCCGCATACCGTTCTACCGCTTGGTATACCGCTGCCGGTCTTGATAAGATAGGGTGGTAATACACTCCCTGTTTTGTTCGCCTTGTAGAAGTAGCTGCCGCATCTTCCGATATGCTCCATAACAGCGTGACGGATGGAATTCATTTTTTTATCCTTTTGTGCACTACTCAATCTATAAATACCTATATTTGACCCGTTATTGTAACCTTAAAAGCAACTGCTGATGTCCTTGTTTGTTTCACTGACACCGGATATGGATGATGAAACTCTTTTCGCCAAGGTAGAGCGGGGAGATGTGGAAGCATTCACTGTGGTCTATAATAAGTACCACAAACTGCTTTATGTGCTGGCCTATCGCTACCTGATGGACAAGGCTATGGCGGAGGATGCGGTGCAGCATGTCTTTACGCGTTTCTGGGAGTTCCGTTCGGAGCTTCGCGTAGGCATCAGCCTGAAGAATTACCTCGTGACGATGACGAAGAATCATATTCTGAACGTAATCCGTAATGAGAACAATGCAATTGCCAAGAATTATGAGATAGCGCAGAGCATCCCCGAGTATGAAGATACACTGATAGAGAATCTGGAGAAGAAAGAAATGATGTCGCTGTTCTATAAGGCCTTGGACAAGTTGCCGCCCCAAAAGCGTGAAATCTGCCTGATGAAAGTGCGCGACGAACTTACCAACCCGGAAATAGCCGAACGTATGCAGCTCTCCGTCAATACAATCAAAACCCATTACTCGGAGGCGTTGAAACTGTTGCGTGCACATCTGCATAAATTGCTAATATTTGTTACATATCTCACCCTGTTGAAGTATTTAAGTGTCCTTTTTATACTATGGATAATAAGATGATGAATAAACCCACCGAAGAACAGATACGGGAAGTACTTGCCGGAACATCTACTCCTGAAACAGCCCGTCTCGTGGCGCAATGGTTTGCTACGGATGAAGGAACGGACTATTTGTCCCGAAGCATGGATTGCGACGTGGAGCAGGTGAAACTTGGTTATGAAGAACTTTACGTGGACCACGAGATAGCGTCAGATGAGTTGTTTGCCCGCATCCGCAGGAATATCCGTAGGAAGCGTGTCCGCCGGATAGTTTTCCGGGTGGCTGCGGTATTGATACCGTTTGTTGTGCTGGCAGGCTTGGTTGTGCAGTTGGACAAGCGGGTGGACTTGTTTGGCGGCTCCGGCTACGAAGAAATCTATGTGGCGAAGGGCGAGCGTCTGCAAATGATGTTTCAGGACGGTACACGCGTATATATCAATTCGGATTCCCGCTTGAAGTATCCCAAGAAGTTTGCTCTTTCCAGTCGTGAGGTCTATTTGGAAGGTGAAGCCTATTTTGTGGTGTCCAAGAATCCTGCCCGTCCTTTCATCGTCAATCTGAACGGGCCCGCCATCCATGTATTGGGAACTTCATTTGATGTCAATGCCTATCCTGATAATAAGGATATTACCGTATGTCTGGATGAGGGGCATATCAATCTCATGCTTCCTTCGGACAAGAAATATCCGGTGCGGCCCGGTGAAAGGTTGGTTTATAATCGCGACGACGACCGCTGCACCATTTCCCGAAACAGCGACACCCGCTTTTCCTCTTTATGGAAAACAAATGTGATCGCTTTCAAAGACGCTCCTTTGGCGGAGGTCATCAAAGTGCTGCACCGTTGGTACAATGTCAACTTTAAAGTGGAGAACCAAGACGCTTGGAATGTATATTTCACGCTGACTTCTGAAAATACACTTCTTGAAAAAGTTTTGCGCGATTTGGAGAAGATTGCTCCGCTGCACTTCCGCTATGACGAAGTCGAAAAGGAAGTGACTGTCACCACTAAATAATTTTTTAGAAAAAAGATAGATTTTCTCTCACCCGTTCGGGAGTCTTGTGTGTCTACTTAGTATAAAGAGAATTTTATACTATTGCTAATCTAAAATTAAAGTTATGAAACACAAGATTCTGCTTGTTCTGCTTTTAAGCTCTATGGCTTGTATCACAGCCACTGCTCAAAAGGTTTCAATGGATTTCCGGCAGGTGAAACTGGCGAAGGTCTTTGATGCCATTACCCAACAGACCGGACTGACGGTGGCATACAGCCGTCCGACGGTGAATCCCGATAAACTTGTAACTGTCCGGGCCGATGAAGAAGAACTTGCCCATGTGCTTGACAGATTACTGGCGGGCATGGGTGTCACTTACGAGATAAGCGGGAAGAAAGTCTACCTGAAAGCAAAAGCCGCTTCGGAAGCCACGCACCAAAGCGGGAAGGTGAAAAAGATTTCCGGAGTAATCGTCGACGAGAAAGGAGAGCCCGTAATAGGTGCGAGCATTGCCGTAAAAGGAACTTCTTTGGGAACGATTACAAATGTTGACGGAGAATATACCTTGATGGGTGTTCCCGAAAAAGCGGAAGTTGTTATCTCATTTATCGGTTATAAAACACGAACTTTCTCGGCCGGAGACAAAGCGCTCGCCAACATAACCCTGAAAGAGGATAGTGAACTGCTGGAAGAAGTGCTGGTCGTGGGCTATGGCGTCCAGAAGAAGAGCGATGTGTCCACTTCCATATCTTCGGTGAAAGCGGAGGATATAGCCAAGACATCTGCTTCGGATTTCCGCCAGGCATTGGCAGGAAAGATGCCGGGTGTACAGGTGACTACTCCAAGCGGTGATCCGGAAGGGAACGTAAGTATCCGCGTGCGTGGCATCAGTACCGTCAATGCCGGTAGCGATCCGCTTTATATCATAGACGGCGTGCCGGTGGAACGTGGCTTTGCCAATCTCAACAACAACGACATTGAGTCGGTAGAAGTGTTGAAAGACGCTTCTTCTGCCGCTATCTATGGTAGCCGCGGTTCCAATGGCGTTATTATTATTACGACCAAACAGGGGCAGTCGGAAAAAGTGAAGATACAGTATGACGGCTATTATGGCATACAGAATGTATCGAAGAAACTTGATATGATGAACGCCTACCAGTTTGCAGAGTTTGCCAAGGACGGTCACGATAATGCCTATCTGGATGCCAATCCGGGAGCTTCGCCCGATGATCCGAACGGCATGCGTCCCAACTCTTGGGAACGTATCCCTACCGAACTGTTTCCTTATCTGAACGGTGACCGCGGACTAACGGACACTGATTGGCAGGATGCCATTTTCCGTACTGCCGGTACGCAAAGCCATAATATTTCTGTTTCAGGACGTGGAAAAACGGTCGGCTATTTCGTATCGGCCAATTATTACGATAAGGAGGGTGTCGTTATCAATTCCGATTTCAAGAAATACAGCATGCGTATGAATCTTGACGGGCAGTATAAGAAATTCAAGTTTGGAGTTAATTTCTCTCCGTCTTATTCAACTTCCAATCGTGTAGATGCATCGGGAGCAGGTGGCGTTGTACAGTCTGCACTGATGATGCCGCCCGTATGGCCTGTGTATAATGCCGACGGAAGCTATAATTATCAGGGAAACGGTTACTGGAGAATCGGGAACGATTATCAGCATAACGCCATATTGAACCCCGTTGCAATGGCAAACCTGCAATCGGATGTTGTGGACCGCATGGCGATTGTCGGAAAGGTATTTGCGGAAATAGAGTTCTTTAAAGGACTGACCTATAACATTTCTTTCGGCGGGGATTATTACGGTTCGCACAACGATACGTATCGCTCGTCGGAGTTGCCGCTGCTGGGACAGAAGTATTATGACACGAAGTCCAATCCCATAGCTTACAGCTCTTCCGGATTCTACTTCAACTGGTTGATAGAAAATAAGGTAAATTACAATACAACCATTAATGAGGATCAGTCTGCACAGAAAGAAACTTATAAGGGTAACAACGTGACGGCTACCGATTTCCCGAACGATTATATCCAGACTATTGGAGGTGGTACGGTGACGAAAGGAAACTCCGACAAGACGCAATGGAGCATAGCATCTTATCTGGCACGCGCCCAGTATAGCTATAAAGGTAAATACATGGCTTCTGCCGCTATACGAGCCGACGGTTCTTCCCGTTTCGGAAAGAATAATCGTTGGGGATATTTCCCGTCAGCTTCTGCTGCATGGAGAATCAGCGGTGAGGATTTCTTTCAGAATGCCAAGGCGCTCTCTTTCATAGACGATCTGAAGATAAGGGCCAGCTACGGTGTTACCGGTAACTTCCAGATAGGCAATTACGATCATCTTTCACTGATGGCGCTCGATAATTACATACTTGGAACAAATAACGGCCAACTCGTTTACGGGTACAAACCCAATACCATTAAAAATGAGGATTTAAGCTGGGAAAAGAATGCGATGGTCAATGCCGGTATCGATGTGCAGATGTTTAAAGGATTGCTCGGCGTCACGGTGGATTATTACAACACCAATACTTCGAACATGCTTCTGAACGTCCCTGTTCCCCATCTGACTGGTTATAGCACAGCCTTGATGAATATTGGTAAGGTGAATAACCGGGGATGGGAAATTGCCTTGACTTCCCAGAAGAACTTCACAAAGGACTTTGGATATTCATTCAATGCCAACTATTCAACCAATACGAACGAGGTGAAGGCTTTGGGGCCCGGTGACGCTCCCATTATCTCTACCGGTAGCGTAGACCATGCCTATTATATCACCAAAGTGGGCGAACCCATCGGCAGCTATTATCTGCTGGTGCAGGACGGCATTTTCTCCAATGAGGAAGAGCTTAAGAAGTATCCTCATTTCAGCAATACCAAGCCGGGAGATTTCCGCTTTGTAGATGTAGATGGTGACGGTGTGATGGATTTGGATAAGGACCGCACGATTGTCGGTAATTATATGCCCGATTTTACGTATGGTTTCGGTGGAAAGGTATGGTATAAGGGGATTGACCTTGACTTTAACTTTCAGGGTGTCTATGGCAATGAAATCTTGAATCTGAACAGGAGGTATATCGACAATATGGAAGGCAATGTGAATGGAACAACGCTTGCTTTGGACCGTTGGAAAAGCGCTGACAATCCGGGAAACGGCCAGGTGAATCGTGCAAACCGCAAATCGAAAGGGTATAACGGAAGAACCTCTACTTGGCATCTGGAAGACGGATCTTACCTGAGATTGCAAAATGTCACTTTAGGATATACACTGCCTCAGCAGCTGACTCGTCATTTCTTTGTTGAGAAGCTGAGGATTTATGTGTCGGGACAGAATCTTTGGACATCCACCGATTATAGCGGATATAATCCGGAAGTTAATGCACGCCCCGGCAACTCACTCTCGCCGGGCGAAGATTATGGAACGTATCCATTGGCAAGAACCTTTTTGTTCGGTCTGAATATAACTCTTTAATTACCTTTCTAAAAGATATGAGATATGAAAAAATATGAACTCTTTCTAATATTGTCAACCGCTTTCCTGTCGGTGTCCTGTACGGATAGTTTTTTTGATTTGGAGCCGAGCAGCAGTGTGCCTACGGACAAAGTTTATAAAACGGCCGAAGATTTCAATGTAGCGGTCATCGGATGTTACTCAAAACTGCAAACACAGGTGAACTTTTTTACAGAATGTTGTGAATACCGAAGTGATAACCTGTATTTAAGTGCTCCCACCACCGGTACGCAAGACCGGTACGACATAGACCAGTTTTCCGATAAACCATCGAACGGTATTCTGCAAAATGCCTGGGCTAACTTTAACAATGGTGTATACCGCTGCAATTTAGTGCTGGATAAAATCGACGGGGCGGATTTTAATGAAACGTTGAAAAAACAGTATAAGGCCGAGGCGTTGTTCATACGGGCCCTAACGTATTTTAATATGTATCGCTTGTGGGGTGGAATACCGATGACCGACAAAGTTGTAACTGTTTCCGAGGCTTTAGCTATCGGACGTAGTTCGGAACAGCAGGTCTACGATTTCCTGACCGGTGATCTGAAACAGATAATAGATGATAATATGTTACCTCAGTCGTATACGGGCAATGAAGTGGGACGCGTCACTTTGGGGGCTGCCAAAGCGCTTTTGGGTAAAGTGTATCTCACTTTCCATAAATGGGAGGAAGCGAGGGATATTCTATCTCAGGTTATAGGCAAATACAGTTTGATGGCTTCTCCTGATAAAGTATTCGATGTGGATAATAAGATGAACAACGAGATAATTTTTGCAGTTCGTTTCAATAAGGAATTAGAAGGCGAAGGACATGGCTATTGGTTTTCTATTACAAACCTGGGAGATGATACTAACCAAACGGAGGCTTTGAAGAAATGCTATTCGGACGCTGATGATAAACGTAAGGAATTGATAGAATATACACAAGTGGAGAGCAAGGTCTTTGTGCTGAAGAAATTTAAAGATACAAAGAGTGCCACTTATAACACTGTGGGTAATGATCAAATTGTTCTCCGATATGCTGATGTCCTGCTTATGTATGCGGAGGCTCTAAATGAAATAGAGTACAGCAATTCGCAGACTTCAGATGCAATGAATGCTCTGAATTCAGTTCACATGCGTTCATGCAGCTCTTCGATACAGATTGCTGACCTTCCTGATAAAGACAGTTTCCGAAAGGCCATTATGTTGGAACGCCAGCGTGAATTTCCCTATGAAGGACACCGGTGGTTCGACCTTGTACGAATGGGTGGAGCCAAAGATGCCATGAAGGCGGAAGGACATGAAATTCAGGATTATCAGTTCCTGTATCCCATTCCCAAGACAGAGCTGGAGCGTGTCAATAATGAAAAGCTCCTTTGGCAAAATCCCGGATATTGATTTCTTGTTAAACTTAAAGAAACAGACCATGAAAAAAGTAATATATAGTTTGTTATTGGTCTTTGCAGCAGTTTTCATTGCATGTGAAGAAGAACTGCCGAAAGCCAATTTTGATTTGTATGAGTTGAAATCCCTCGAAGCGACCGCCGGAGATATGAGTGTGACGCTGGCATGGGAAGACTATGAAAACGCCCGTCCGTCCGAATATCTGGTTGTATGGGATGCCGGAAATGCCGGATCTGATGGCGGACAGATGACAGTGGAAGCTGGTAAAAAGAGTGTGATTGTTGAGAATCTGGAAAATGATATGACTTACAGCTTTTCCGTACAGCCCCGTTATGCGAACGGGCTGGCCGGTAAGACTTCCGTCAAGAGTACTCCAAAGAATGCACGTTATCCTGTGACCGACCTGTCAGCTACCGCCGGTAGTGAACGGGTGCGGCTGAGTTGGACTAAGCCCAACAGCGAACGTTTCACTAACTATCAGATAACGGTGAATCCGGGTGGTAAGGTGATAACGTTGGATGATACTTCCTTGGAGTTTTATGTAGTAGACGGGTTGGTGAATGATACGGAATACACCTTTAGCATGATAGCTTCTTATCCTACTGGAAATTCCGAAGTCGTTGAGGCTTCTGCTACTCCGGGAAAGTTATCTCCTATTTTGATAGACCAATCCGATAAGACGGAATTGATACTTTGGGAGTCTGCAACGTTTACGCTGAATGATATGTTTTTCATGGGTGGTGATGTTCAGTCGGTAAGCTGGGATTTTGGTGACGGAACAATCTCTACCGAGCTAAGCCCTCAACATGCCTATGGAACTGTTAAAGATAAATATACCGTATCTGTAACTGTGACTTATACAAACGGTACTGCTGATACGGGAAGTATGGATGTTGCAGTGGTGAATTATAAGTGGAATTCGATTAAGCTGCAATCGGGTAACTACACCGGATATGTGAAAGTCTCTAATCCTGTATTCTCTCCGGATGGAAAGACAATGTATATTCCTACTTCCACTCCGGCCGGACACTTGTTTGCCATAGATGTGGCTACGGGAGATTTTAAATGGGTATATGGTATTGATGCGCTTACCTATGGCGGGGGTGCGTTGGTAGGTGATGATGGAACTGTTTATCAATGTGATGCCACCAATAGAGTATATGCTATCACTCCTAATGGTGATACAAAATGGACTGTACAGTTGGACGGTGCAACAGGCGCTTTTCCTGCATTGTCGAAAGATGGAGTGCTCTATTGTCTTACCAATAAGATTACTTTGTATGCACTCGATACCAAAGACAATGGCAAGATATTATTTCAGGAGACATTAGGTACAGGTGGTAATGGCAGCGCAGTGGCTGTTGACAAAGATGGCAATGTATATGCCGGTACCAGTCTTGGAATTTTCTTTTTCGATGCTTCGGGAGGAAAACGCTTTGAGCCTCTGACAGGCGTCAATGTGACAGAACGTGGTTCATTTGCTTTGAATGGGAATCATTTATATGCAACATTAAAAGCTACCGGTGGACTGATTTCTGTAGATATGGTAACAGGGAAGAAAGAATGGACTTATAATTCGGGAATAGGAACAGACTCTTATTTTCCGATAGTGGATAAGAATGGAGTGGTCTATTTTACAGATAAAGGTGCAAAAAACAAAAATGCGCATGTGTATGCGGTAAATGCTTCGGGAAATTTGGAGTGGTCTAAGGAAATAGGTACCAATCAACAGTTAACTTATAACGGAGTTACATTGGGAGCTGATGGCTACTTGTATGTAGGACATAGCGGAGGAAAGAAAGTGTGGAAGTTGGACACGAACAGTAACGGAGCATTGACAGAGGTGCAAAATGTCGGACAAAATGTGATGGCAGGAGTTACGATCGGTCCGGACAGACGCTTGTATTTTGGTACGGTTGAAAGTAATAATATAGGTTCTGTTAAGGCGGTCACTGTAAACACACTTTCCGAAACATCTTCTTGGAGTATGCGTGGCGGTGATCTTCAAGGTACCAATCGGCAGAAATAAGTATAAATTTAAAGATATAGAAAATCTATGAACAAGATAAGAAAAATACGATATATCCTTTGCTGTTTGTTGGCAGTGGGGATTATGGGGTGCAGTGACGATGATAATAATAGCATTGTAACGGGGTATGAAGGAATACTCGATAACCTTGCCGCATCGGTAAATGCAACGTCGCAGGAGTTGTGGAGTACATCTCCCCTGGTTCTTGATGCGAAGCGTACGGATGCAATGGAGAAACTCCAAGATTACGCAGATAAATGCAAGGCCGACTACTTCAGTGTCTTCCTTTCCGGATATGATCAAACAAGTTTAAATATGGCTAAATCCGATTCCATATTGTATTTTTATCGTACAGCGTTTGAACGTGTTCTGGATGGTGTGAAAAGCTCTACCGTAGAAAACGGAACTGCACAAATATGGTTGCTTTACAATATGGGATATATAATAAAGACTCCTTCCGGGTGTTTCGGTATAGATATATCTCATCGTTGGGCCGAGGAGTTCGCTCCTTATCTGGATTTCCTGTGCGTTACGCACAAACATTCTGACCATTATAGTAACAATTTGATTCAGGCTATGTATGATTTGGACAAACCGGTCCTCTCCAATTATTTGCAACCGGTTGCTTCGTATCCATTTTATTCTAAAAAATCCGAGGAGTATACGATTGGCAATTTTAAAATTCGCACATGTATTACCAATCACAATGAAGCGAGCCTAAAAAACTTTGTAACCGTTTTCTATATAGATTGCGGTGACGATGCAGGCGGTTTGACTTTAATACATACAGGAGATTCTAACTTTAAGCCTGTGCAGTATGCTGATATTACCGATGCCAATGACGTCAATCATCATGTCAATGTTTTGATTCCCCGTTATGCTCCCAATGCGTTGACCGAAAATGATATTATCGGTACCGGGACAGGACAAGTGACTCCTGACTATGTATTGCTGTCACATGTTCTTGAACTCTCGCATGCAGATGAGGAAGATTCCCGATGGACTGTGCAGAGTGCTTGGGAACGTGCTTCAAAGATTAATTGTCAACAAACATATGTGCCTATGTGGGGTGAAAAGTTAGTTTGGAAAAATGGTAAATTGAACTGATGAAGAAATATATACTTATGACAGTACTGTCCACTCTTTCATTCATTTGCCATGCGCAACAGTATGAAGTGGGGACAACTACTGCCATCTGGAAAAATCCGGTGGCAGCAGATTTTATGGAAGCGAAAATGCAGGGGGTGCATTATATAGAAGTGGCTCTTAACCAGTGTTATCGGGGAGTGCCGGCAGAAGAAGTGATACCTCGTATCAAACTGATGAAGAGTAGGGTGGATAGTGCCGGTATTCAGGTATGGTCTATTCATCTGCCTTTTTCCCGAACCTTGGATATTTCGGTTTTGGATGACTCGCTTCGTGCAAAAAATGTTCGTTTCATGGCGCAGATGATAGAGCAATGCGGACAGTTCAAACCGGCCCGGTTGGTTCTGCATCCAAGTTCAGAACCAATAGCGGATAGTGTTCGTGCCCGGCGTATAGTGAATGCGCAGCGTTCTATTATGTACCTGAAACCATATGCCGATCGTATAGGGGCGCAGTTGTGTATTGAAAATCTGCCGCGTACTTGTTTAGGAAATACGCCTGAAGAACTCTTGGAGATTATTTGCGGTATTCCCGGAGTGAAAGTTTGCTTTGATACGAATCATTATAGTAAAGGTTCTATTGAGCATTTCATGAAGATATTGGGCCGGCATATAGGAACAATCCATGCTTCGGATTTTGACTTGGTAAACGAAAGCCATTGGCTTCCCACACAGGGAAAAATAGATTGGCAGCGTTTTGTAAAAGAACTGAGAAGCAATGGATATAAGGGAGTATTTATGTACGAGGCTATGAAAGATTGCGACCATGATAAGGCGCGTCCTGTTCCGTCACGTATCTACGAAACTTTTAAAAATATAACAGGCAGTGAGTAGTGAATAGCCGTATAATAAACCGTTAAAAGAAATGTTTTATGAAGAAAGTATATTTGTTTTTATTGTTATGTGTTTGTATCCAGTTGAGCTGGGGGCAGGATAGGGCTACTGAAATCAGAAACACTTTTTTAAGTGGAAATACTTCTCAACTTTTAGTCGTCGCTCATCGTGCCGATTGGCGCAATGCTCCCGAAAACTCTTTGCAAGGTATTCAGAATTGCATTGACATGGGGGTTGATATGGTGGAAATAGATCTGAAGAAAACAAAGGACGGGCATCTTGTCCTGATGCATGATAAACTGATTAACCGTACAATGAACGGAAAAGGACGTCCGGAGGATTATACCTTGGCAGAATTGAAAGCATTAAGGTTGAAAAACGGCGCCGGTTGTAAAACGCGCCATCAAATTCCTACTTTTGAAGAGGTTATGACTTTATGTAAAGGTAAGATCATGGTGAATGTGGACAAGGGCTATGACTATTTTAAAGAAGCATACGCAATTCTTGAAAAGACAGGTACGGTGGGGCAGTGTGTGATGAAAGCCGGTTTGCCTTACGAGCAGGTGAAGTCTGAGAACGGTGATGTATTGGACAAAATGATTTTCATGCCTGTTGTGAATTTGCAGAAAGCGGATGCGGAAGCAGTCATAGATAGCTATCTCACGCACATGAGCCCTAAGGCTTTTGAGTTGGTGTTCAACAACGACGGTCCTGAAGTACTGCGTCTGATAGATAAAGTTCGTTCCAGCGGTGCCCGTATCTTCATCAACAGCCTTTGGCCGGAACTCTGTGGGGGTCACGATGATGATCGTGCCGTAGAGCTGCATGAGCCTGATGAGAGTTGGGGCTGGATCATCGGCCGGGGAGCGAAGCTGATTCAGACTGACCGTCCTGCCCTGTTGCTTGATTATTTGCGAGCGAAAAAATTACACAACTAACCGTTGTACCTTGTTCTTGGGGAAACGGTACTTTGCCGAGGAGGCATTCCTCACCGGGGAACGTCCCTTCCGGTACCGGGAAATCTATTGCCCGGCACCGGGAAGGCATCCGTTCCCCGGTTTCTGAACATTTAAACTAAAAAGTATTATGTTGAAACATTTGATAAGTTTTTACAAGGTTTCCCAGCCGAAGCCTTGTAGCGGGGAGCCTTTGTCCATGCAGCAAAGGAGTTTGAAACGGTTGCAATGGTCCACCTTCCTTTCCGCAACCTTGGGATATGGGATGTATTATGTCTGCCGTCTGAGCCTGAATGTGGTGAAGAAGCCTATTGTAGAGGAAGGCATCTTTTCGGAAACCGAACTGGGCATTATCGGTGCGGTGCTTTTCTTTACCTACGCTGTAGGCAAGTTCACAAACGGTTTTCTAGCCGACCGGAGTAATATCAACCGTTTCATGTCCACCGGGTTGCTTGTGACTGCATTGGTAAATCTTTTCCTCGGTTTTGTGCATTCCTTTATTCTTTTTGCCATTCTTTGGGGCATCAGCGGCTGGTTCCAGTCCATGGGCGCTGCTTCTTGCGTCGTCGGTCTTTCCCGTTGGTTTACTGACAAGGAGCGCGGTTCTTTCTATGGTTTTTGGAGTGCCAGCCATAATATTGGGGAGGCGATGACATTTATCATCGTGGCTTCCGTAGTCAGTGCCTTTGGCTGGCGCTATGGTTTTCTGGGTGCCGGTTTTGTGGGTCTTATAGGAGTTTTGGTCATTTGGCGTTTTTTCCATGATAGCCCGCAGAGTAAAGGTCTTCCGGCTGTCAACGTCCCCCGGGCGAAAAAAGCAATGAACGCTTTGGAAACTGAGGAGTTTAACCGGGCCCAGAAGTCAGTCTTGAAGAATCCTGCTATCTGGATACTTGCTTTCAGCAGTGCTTTCATGTATATCAGCCGATATGCGGTGAATAGTTGGGGTGTGTTCTATTTGCAGGCGGAGAAAGGTTATTCTACGCTTGATGCGAGTTTCATCATTTCCATCAGTTCGGTTTGCGGTATTGTCGGTACGATGTTTTCGGGTGTTATCTCC
>OHJN01000844.1_pt1 | contig 14390 bp, 8 predicted proteins | sample 1568531 | NCBI WGS metagenome assembly OHJN01 (sample SAMEA3879594, study PRJEB24766) | human gut metagenome | biome: human-associated habitat; feature: feces | place: USA | collected 1985/1987
GCGCGCGGTTCCAGGCCGCCCCCGCCATGAGGCGCATGTCGAAATGTCCCCACGAGGCGAGCCACAGGCGCTTGTAAGCCTTGAACTCCGTGGTGTTGTAGCGATACTGCCCGCCCAGGAATCCCTGCAGGCCCATGGTGTGGCGGAGCGTGAACTGGGGCGCGTCGAGGTTGACCTCGATGCGATGCTGCTTCGTGTTGACGTAGCTCTGGCCCGGGCGGTAGTCGAGCGAGGCCGTGATCTCCGTGGTGCGGATGCGGGAGACGGGCGTGCCGTCGAGGGCGAGGAAGGAGAGCGTGCCCGTGGGGCGATCGGCCTCGGTCTTGAGCTGCAGGGACGAGGCCAGTCCGTAGTCCGTCTCCCACGTGAAGTTGAGCGCCTGGCGGTTGAAGAAATACATCTGCTCGGCCTTCTGCGGCTTCACGGACATGAAGATATTGTCCTTGTTGTGCTCCAGGTAGCGGTCGGAGGGCGACTCCACGTCCTTGGTCGACTCGAGGCTGATGGTGCGCACGGGAAACTCGTTGGGCTGGTATTTCGGCTTGTTGAACGAGTAGGTCAGTTTGCCGTCATAGTAGTGGTGGCCCGACTTCGTGCCATAGGCGTAGTAGCCCTCGCCAAACCAATGGGGGGAGAGCTGGGCCGTGGACCGGGCCGAGGCCCTGAGGCGGATGCCATCGACGAAGTTGCGCGAGATGAGGGTGTTGATCGGTCCGATGTCGATCTTGCTGCGTCCCTCCGAGGCCGTCTCGACGAAGTTTTCGGCCACGGCCTTGACGCCGACCATGACCCACTTGAAGCGGCTCGTCTTGCGCATCTGCTGGATAAACTGCTCCATGTTGGCCTCGCCATGCGTCAGGGGCGCGCGTCGGTTTTCGGCCCAGAAAGCCTCGTCGCGCGTCTTGGCCTGCGGCTCATAGACGGTCGTGGTATGGCCGCGGAAGAGGCGGTCGTCGATGGGGTCGAAGGCATAGTTGTCGAGGCGCGTGGTGCGCACGACCATGGCGCGCTGGATCAGGCTCGTCAGCTGGAGCTCGGCCACCATGTTGTCCGTGGTCAGGGCCCAGTCGCCATTGGGCAGCCGCTCAAACTCCTGCTCGAAGCGGATCGACTGGACGAAGTTGACGCCCGTGCCGTGGGGCATCTGCATGACGCATCGGCGGACGTGGAGCGAGGAGTCGTTGAGGACGTAGAGCTCGCCGCGGAAGCCGAAGTCCTGGTTGTTGGCCGGCATAAACTGGAGGCGGATGCAACTGTCGCCTGCCACGGCCACGGTATCCTCGATATAGAAATGGTAGAAACTGATGGCTGTAGATCCTATGGGCGAGGGGAATCGCTTCTGGAGGAACGTGACCTGGTCGTCGTAGAGGTCGATGTCGCAGAAGATGTCCTTGGCCATGGTGTTGAAGACGTCGCCCGTCTGTATGAGTTTGGAGATGCCCCGCGTGGTCTGTCCGCGCACGAGGTCGCGCGTGGTGGCGGGGTGGCGACGGTAGAGATGGGTCGAGGCCGTCTCATCGACCGAGATGGGGAGGACAAACTGGTTGTTGTACTCCGAGACCTCCACCTGTCCGAGCAGCCAGGGCGAGGAGGCGAAGAGGCTCCCCTGCAGTTCCTCGGGCGTGATGTTGTTGATGGCCATGGTGATCTTCTGGTACTTGTCGTACTGGTAGAAGTCGTGGCGCTCGAGGTTGGTGCGCTCCTTGGCGGCTATGACGCGGCGCATGAGCTCCACGGCGGGGTTGCCCTTGCGCTTGTAGCCCTTCTTGCGCTTGGCCTTGACGGAGACCTCGGCCAGCTGGGTGTCGGAGGGCGTGAGGCGGATGATGAGGTCGCGCGAGGAGGTGCGGCTCGTGATGCGGACGCGCTCCGTGCGGTAGCCGACGGAGGAGACGCGCAGGACGTGGCCCTCGCGCCTGGGCAGGGAGAAGCGGCCCTGGGCGTCGGCCGAGAAGGGCATCGGCTGGTCGGCATACTGGAGGGTGGCATGGGCGAGGGTGTCGAGCGTGACGGCATCCACCACCACGCCACGGACGCTCTGGGCGAGGGCCGCGAGGGCCGTCGTCCAGAGCATCGTGAGCGTGAGCGCGAAGGTCTTAGTCGATCTCCTCATCGGCTTCATAGCCACCCATTTCGCGGATGGCGTTCTTCAGCATGACATACTGGTCGAAGAGGTTGTTGACGGCCTGCTCGCCCTTGGTGAAGTCGTGCATGGGCGCCTTGAGGAAGAAGCTCAGGAAGCGCTGGATGCCGTAGCGGCCGGCACGTGCGGCGAGGTCGCTCAGGAGCGTGAGGTCGAGCAGCAAGGGGGCGGCAAGGATGGAGTCGCGGCAGAGGAAGTTGATCTTGATCTGCATCGGATAGCCCATCCATCCGAAGATGTCGATGTTGTCCCATCCCTCCTTGTTGTCGTTGCGCGGGGGATAGTAGTTGATGCGCACCTTGTGGTAGATGTTGCCATAGAGGTCGGGCTGGTCCTCGGCGCGGCAGATGGTCTCGAGCGTGGAGAGCTTGCTGACCTCCTTGGTGTGGAAGTTGGCGGGCTCGTCGAGCACGAGGCCGTCGCGGTTGCCCAGGATATTGGTGGAGAACCAGCCGGCGAGTCCGAGGTTGCGCACCTTGAGGATCGGGGCGAATCCGCTCTTGACGAGGGTCTGTCCGGTCTTGAAGTCCTTGCCCGCGATCGGCATCTTCGTTTTCTCGGCCATCTCCCACATGGCGGGGATATCTACCGTCGTGTTGGGGGCGCCCATGACGAAGGGAGCACCCTCGGCCAGGGCCGCGTAGGCGTAGCACATGGAGGGAGCGACATGGTCGCGGTCGTCGGCCTTCATGGCCTGCTCCAGGCTGGCGAGCGTGGCGTGGTGGGCCTCGTCATAGGGCACGTAGATCTCGGTCGAAGCGGCCCAGATCACGACCACGCGGGCGCAGTCGTTCTGCTGCTTGAAGTCGCGGATGTCCTGGCGCAGGGCCTCCACCATCTCCCATCGCGTGAGTCCCTGCTTGACGTTGTCACCCGTGATGCGCTTGGCGTAGTTGGCGTCGAAGGCGGCCTTCATGGGCACGATCTTCTCCAGCTCGTCGCGCACGGGCTCGATGTCCTTGGCCTTGAGCACCTCGGCATAGACGGCAGCCTGGTAGGCGTTCTGGGGATAGGCGTCCCACGTGCCGAAGACGATGTCGTCGAGCTTGGCCAGCGGCACGATATCGCCATAGTGCAGGTACTTCTTCTCCGCGCCACGTCCGACACGGATCTTGTCGTACTGGGTCATGGATCCCACAGGCTTGGAGAGGCCCTTGCGAACCATCAGCACTCCCGTCATAAAGGTCGTGGCGACGGCGCCGCAACCTACAACCATGATGCCGAGTTTGCCCTCGGCGGGTTTCACTTCTTGTTTCATTACTACTCTTTTATGTTAGTTCTTTTATTTGTTTGTTGTTGTTTTCTCTTCATTTTTTGGGGGCGGCTCCAACAGGGATTTTTCTCCCTTGAGGTCTCCCTGAGGATTTCTCCCTTGAGGTCTCCCTTGAGGATTTCTCTCGTGAGGTTTCCCTTGAGGTCTCCCTGAGGATTTTTCCCTTGAGGTTTCCCTACCCTTTCTCTTGAGGTTTCCCTCGCGACTGTGAAATGGATCGACCTGTACGGTCGAAATTACCCAATACGCCCTGAAAGGGCAGAAGTTCCTAGCCCAGGGCATCGCCCTGGGTAATTATGAACGCCAATCTGTCGCCCTGTAAGGACAAAAGCTTTAAAGAAGCAGGCTATAAACAATTCTTTTGCCCTTACAGGGCGTCTTGTTGATTGCTATTATACCCAGGGCGATGCCCTGGGCTAGGAGCTTCTGGGCTTTCAGCCCGCTTCAACCGTACAGTTCGAAATGGATTGCGCTTCCCTTGGGTCTCGGGGGTCCCCAACCTTTCCCCGCTTCGATTCACGTGAGCTGGAGCACTTTCCTCGATTCAATTCACGGGATCGGGAGCACTTTCCTCACTTCGATTCACGGGAGCTGGAGCACTTTCCTCGATTCGATTCACGGGAGCTGGAGCACTTTCCTCACTTGGATTCACGTGAGCTAGAGCACTCTCCTCGCTTGGATTCACGCGAGCTGGAGCAGCTGGGCGAGCGACGTGATCGCGTGGGTCTCGGCAGGCGGCTCGTGCTGGTCGTTGTTCCATCCCTCGCCCTGGAGCCAGGCCGAGGCGCAACCCAGGGAGTGGGCGGGCAGGATGTCGTTCTTCAGACTGTCGCCCACGACCATGGTCTCCTGGGGCTGGAGCCCGAGCCGATCGAGGGCGATCTCGAAGAGGCGGGCGTCGGGCTTGCGTATGCCCTCGGCGGCACTCTCCACCACGGTAGGCAGGTTGCCATAGAAGTTGCTCACGAGGGCCAGGGGCGCGCGGGCGGCCAACTGGGCCAGCACGGGGCGGTTGGCCTCCATCTGTCGCAACACCTCGCCATAGAGGTCGAGCAGGAGGCGTTCCTCCAAGGCCCGCGTGTCGCTGTCCGAGGACAGGGCCTCGCGCTCCCGCAGACGACCGATCTGCATCCCGATCTTCGTGGCAAGCGTCTCGCGAAAGGTCATGGTCGGGAGGATGATCCCGCCCTGGCCCAGGGCACGCTCCGTATGGACGTAGGCCTCGCGAAAGTCGTCCCACGCCACGCCTACATGACATCGCTCGTAGCCATGCCAGATGAATTTGCCCCAATGGCAGCCAGCCGTGTCGAGCGTGCCGCCATAGTCGAGCAGGTATCCCTTGATCTCTCCTGTCATCTTTCTATATTTCTATATTTCCTGTATTCCAGTATTTCCTGTATTCCAGTATTTCCTGTATTCCAATATTCCAAATAGCTAGAAGCTGCATGGAGGCTTGGAGGACTTCCGTTCCAGTTGTTCCAATTGTTCCAGTTGTTCCAGTTGTTCCAATCATTCCTGTCGTCCCAATCGCTCCTGTCGTTGCAATTGTTCCTGTCTTTCCAATCGCTCCTGTCGTTCCAATCGTTCCAGTTGTTCCAATTGTTTTCAATTGTTTTCAATTGTTTCAATGTTTCAATTGTTTCAATGTTTCAGCGCACGATTGCCCCTCCTCTTGGTGTCTGATAAAGTTCAGAGCGCTTGTGGCTCGCAGGAAGCGGACTCGGTCCCCCCTGGCAGTTTTTTCTCTCCACGCCCTACGGCTCGATGTCGGCCTGGGTGTCGCAGGAAGCAGCCTCGTGGGCCACGAGGTCGTCGTCGGTCTCGCAGAAGCCCGGACTGGCGGTCGTGGGAGCAGCCGTTTCGAGGCAGGCGGCCATGTGGGCGCAGAGGTTCTCGTGGCGCGTGTGCATGGAGACATAGATGAGGTTATAGACCACGATCTCCATGAAGAGATAGACCCACGGGCAGTCGAGCAGGCAGGTGGCGTAGATGAGGATGGCGCGCGAGTTGAAGGTCAGGAAGTTGGTCATCCACATGAGCGGGCGGCTCCCCTGAAGGAAGGCGTCCTTCCAGGGCTGCGGGGCCAAGGCGGGCGAGCCGTAGGTGGTGCGGAGACGGTCCATGAGGGCCTGAAACTGGGGCGTGCGGCGCTCCTGGCTGCGGCAGTAGTTGCGGTAGTTGTAGTGGAAGGCGCGGGCCCAGAAGGCACCACGACGGGGCAACCGGGCGAGCTCCTGGCTCTCGTGGAGGCTACTGTCGAGCTCCGACCCCTCGCGACCCTTGAGGAAGAAGAGGTGGATCTGGCGGTAGTAGTCGGCGAGGGAACTTTGGGGGGAATGGCTCAGCAGGCCCGCCACGGCACAGGCGGCCAGGGCACAGACGCCCCAACGGGTTTCGAGACCGGGCAGGGGCTGCGGCCAAAGGCGGAAGACGAGGGCCAGATAGATAGCGAAAAACCACACGTCGCCCGCAAATCCGTCGAGGCATCGGCCGATCATGGTCTTCTGACCCGTCAGGCGCGCCAACTGGCCGTCCGTGGAGTCGCAGAAGTTGGCCAGCATCAGCAGCACGACGCCCATGAGGTTGTGGACCGTGTCCGTGTAGTGGAACATCCATCCCGCGGCCAGGCCGAGGAAGATGGAGATGATGGTGATGGTGTTGGGATGGACGCCCAGTCGCTCCCAGATGAGGGCGAAGAAGAGGCCGATGGGGCGCGTGAAATGGACGTCGAGCCATTCCTCCGTGTCCTTCGACTTCATGGATGCCTCCAGGAGGTCCTTGAAGCGGCGGTTTCCCATATTGTCTGATTTCATTCGTCGTCTGTTTTGTGATGGCTGCCCCTCGGCCCGCGGGTCTTGCATGGGGGCAGTCGTTTCATCATTTCTACGAGAGGCCGTCGGTCGCTACTTGCGACTGGCGTCTCTCCTATTCTTAGGCAGGCCGTCGGTCGCTACTTGCGACTGGCGTCTCTCCTATCTTAGGCAGGTCGTCGGTCGCTACTTGCGACTGAGGCCGTCCCTTCTGCTGCCTTGCGCACGGTCTCCATAAGCCGTCACACGGCCAGCCTCAATAGGCTGCGACACGTGCAGTTTCAATGCCGCCAAACGTACTGTCCTAATAGGAAGAACGGACGAGGCAGAAAAATATTGCACGCCTCTGAGTTTTTTCGGTTCTACAGTTCGTTGAGGGCCGATTGCTGGCGTCAAGGCCTCCCATACGGCAGTCTCCCGCCCGACGCATCACGGCTTCACATACGCCCCATTTCCCTTGAGCGGTTCGAGGTGGACGATGACATGGGTGGAGGATCCGAAGGCGTGCTTGATATTCTGTTCGATGGCCGTGGCGTGGCGATGGGCCTCGTAGAGCGTCATGGCGCCCGGCATGCGGACGTGCATTTCGATGGCGTAGTGGTCGCCTATGCGGCGCGTGCGGAGGTTGTGGAGTCCGCTCACGCCCGGTTCCTCGCAGACGAGGCACGAGATCTGCTGCTCCACCTCGTCGGGCAGGCTGGCCTCCAGCAGGTCGCCGACCGACTCGCGAATGAGCCTCACGGCCTCCCAGACGATGAAGCCACTCACGGCCACGGCCGTCAGGGGGTCGAGGATGGTCCATTGGTCGCCCAGGAGGATGGCGCCGCCGATACCCACGCTCGTGCCCACGGAGGAGAGGGCGTCGGAACGATGGTGCCAGGCATTGGCCACGACTACCGACGACTGATAGCGTCGGCCCACACGGACCGTGAAGCGGTAGCACCACTCCTTGGAGACCACGCTCAGCAGGGCGGCCACGAGGGCTATCCACCCGGGCTGCGGCAGCACCACGCCATGGAGCGCGTCCCAGATCTTGCTCACGCCTTCCACACAGATCATCACGCCCACGGCCAGCAGCATGCCGCCGATCAGGGCCGTGGCGAGGGTCTCATACTTGCCGTGGCCAAAGTCGTGGCTCTTGTCCTGCGGCTTACCGCTCAACCGGATGAAGAACAGCACGACAAGGTCGGTCACGAAGTCGCTCAGCGAATGGACGGCATCGGCTATCATAGCAGCCGAACCGCCCAGCACGCCTGCCACAAACTTGAAGATCAGCAGCACGCCATTGACTATGCTGCCGCCTATCGTCACGCGGTCAATGGCCTTCTTCCGTTGCCCGTCATTTTCCTCTTTCATCTCTTTCTCATTCCCCTCTTCCATCTCTTTCCTTCCTTTCTTCTCATCCCTCTCTTCCATCATTCTCTCCTTATCTTTAGTGTTTTCTATCGGGCCATAGCGTTTGTTTCTATCGGGTCCTAAGACGCCAGCCCACAGAATCGATTGCGCTTCCGCACAACTTCCATTGCGCTTCCACGCAACTTCCATGCCATTTCCGCACAACTTCCACAACGCTAATGCGGGGCAAAGTTACCAATATAATTCCAAGAATGTATGGAAAATCCGATTTTTTCACCTACTTTTCGGTTTCGCCCCACTCTGATGATAAGGAAAAACTACATCTGCAACAAGTAACAACGCTTCGCGGGGACAAAAAATCCTGCTGAATTAGGGAAAACAACAAATACAACTTTTACAACTAGTAACAACCTACGCTTCGCGTGTTTACAATCTTGCTGCAAGGTAAACAACAAAATACAACTTTTTCGGTAAGCCATGAGCAGAGCTGAGCTCGCTCGAGTTACGCCAGGGCGAGAAAGGGTGCCATGAAATGGAACCTTCGTGGGGACATAATTCCTGCTGAGTAAGGGAAAACAACAAATACAACTTTTACAACTAGTAACAACCTACACGCTTCGCGTGTTTACAATCTTGCTGCAAGGTAAACAACATGATACAACGCTTCGCCAGGACAACCAGCAGGAAACGTGTCCAAGGCGAAGCGTTGTTCATAGTTGTTTCCCTTGCAGCAACCCTTGGTTTGCATGGGCCTAGAAGAGGCGATATCCTGGCGAAGCGTTGTTACTTGTTGTAAAAGTTGTTCGAGTTGTTTTCCCATGTATCCACGTGCGTCGGCAGGAAACATGTCGAAGGCGAAGCATTGTATTTTGTTGTTTCCCAACAAGCAGCTCTTAGTCCGTATGGGCCTCGAAGAGGCGGTATCCTGGCGAAGCGTTGTTACTTGTTGTAAAAGTTGTTCAAGTTGTTTTTCTATGTATCCACGTGCGTCGACAGGAAACATGTCCTGCACGTGGATTAGAAGGTAAAGGCAGTACCTTTTGTTGTAACAACCTTCTTTAACTCAGAATCATAAAAGTACCTCTCTATCTGCATAAAGCGTGGAGAGAAGTTCACAAGAATGCCGCACGGCAAGCCCAACAACCGCATATAGTTGAACAGCTGCGCCCTATGTTCGTTGGTCAACTCAAGGACAGCCTTGCATTCCACTACAATATCTTGCTTACAGATAAAATCCACACGAAAGCTCGCCTGCATGGCCCTGCCATGATAGGTGGGGTGAAACGGAGCCTCACGCGAATAAACGATGTTCCTCTCTTGTAGTTCCAACTCCAAGCCCTCTTGGTAGCAAAACTCATTGATGCCCGATCCGAGCTCGCGATGCACCTCATGTATGGCCGATATCACGTCATACAAGTGGTCTTTCAATACTTTGACATCTATCATGTGGTGTAACCCTTGTTAGTATTCATCATGTATAACGAACTTTGTGGCAGAATATTATCTTTTACTTGATTAAGGGAGTCATTCATTATTGTTCAAACCTTTCCAAGTGTTACCATGTCATGCAACGACAGAATTCAATGTGTCACTCCAAATATCGGATGAACCTCAAAAAAACTCTTGCTTTTTCTTTGTGTACCGAAAGAAAATGTGTAATTTTGAGGCACGGAAAGCAAAAAAGCGTTAAGGCTGGAACGAGCCGACTTGCCAAAAGCTGCCGCAAACACATAATAAACTAAACGATATGAGTTATTTAAGATTCGAGAAAGCGCTGATGACCAACTTGCAAGAGTCGCTGCCGAGGGAGGTGCTACGCACCAACCGGTCGGGAGCCTACGCCTGCTCGACTATCGTCGATTGCAACACACGCAAGTATCACGGGCTGCTCGTGGTACCGATACCTGAACTCGACGATGACAACCACGTGCTTCTCAGCTCCTTCGACCCGTCCGTCATCCAGCATGGCGTGGAATTCCAACTCGGGCTGCACAAATACAAAGGCGAGGCCTTCAGCCCCAACGGACATAAATACATCCGAGAATTCGACTGCGAGAAGGTGCCCACCACGCTCTACCGCGTGGGAGGCGTGAAGCTGCGCAAGGAACTGGTCTTCCAGCACTACGACGACCGCGTGCTCATCCGCTACACCCTCGTCGATGCCCACTCCGAGACGAAACTGCGCTTCAGGCCCTTCCTGGCCTTCAGGAGCGTGAAGCAGTTTACGCACGAGAACCCGACTGCCAGCCGCGAATACGAGGAGATCGAAAACGGCATACGCACGAGGATGTACGCGGGCTATCCTTACTTATATATGCAATTCTCGAAGAAGCCCACGTTTGTCTTCCACCCCGACTGGTATCGCGACCTGGAATATCCCAAGGAGCAGGAGCGCGGATACGCCTCGCGGGAGGACCTCTACGTGCCGGGCTACTTCGAACTGCCGATCAAGAAGGGAGAGAGCATCATCTTTGCCGCATCGACCTCGAAAAGCAATACCGCCACCCTCGCACCCATCTTCGAGGAGGAGCGCGAGAAGCGCATACCGAGAGACAACTTCGTACATTGCCTCTACAACGCCGCACACCAGTTTCTCAACCGCTCGAAGGAAGGAGAAAACTATATCCTGGCGGGATACCCGTGGTTCAAATGCCGCGGACGCGACACCTTTATCGCTCTGCCCGGACTGACGCTCCCAGGCGGAGAGCGCGGACGCTTCGAGGAGGTGATGGAGACGGCGGCCAAGGGGCTGCGCCAGCTCATGACGGGCCAGCCGATGACGGTAAGCATCTGCGAGATGGAGAAGCCCGACGTGGGACTCTGGGCCGTATGGACCATCCAGCAGTATGCCAAGGCCGTGGGACGCGAGCGAGCCCACAAACACTACGGAAGCCTGGCGGGCGAACTGGTGGACTACGTCATCCGGGGAGGCCACCCCAACCTGCGGCTCGACGACAACGGACTCCTCTATGCCGAGGGGCGCGAGGAGCCGATCACCTGGATGAACTCCACGGCCAACGGCCAGCCCGTCGTGCCACGCACGGGCTATATCGTCGAGATCAACGCCCTATGGTACAACGCCCTGCGGTTCGTGGCCTCCATGAAACGGGAGTTTGGCGACGCCGGCGAGGCCGACCGACTGGACCAGTTGGCAGACCAGACGAAGGGGGCCTTTGTCGAGACCTTCCTCAACGAGTATGGCTATCTCTACGACTATGTCGATGGGGCAATGACGGACTGGAGCGTGAGGCCGAACATGATCTTTGCCGCGGCCTTCGACTACTCGCCCCTCGACGAGCGACAGAAGAAGGGCATCGTCGATATCTGCACGCGCGAACTGCTCACGCCCAAGGGACTGCGGACGCTCTCGCCCAAGAGCGGGGGATACAACCCGATGTATGTCGGACCGCAGACGCAGAGGGACTACGCCTACCATCAGGGCACGGCATGGCCCTGGCTGGCTGGATTCTACATCGAGGCCTGTCTGAAACTCTACAAGCGGTCGCGCATCAGCTTCGTGGAGCGACAGATGGCGGGCTACGAGGACCAGGTGCTCCAACATTGCGTGGGCACGCTACCCGAACTCTTCGACGGCAACCCGCCCTTCAAGGGACGAGGGGGCATCTCCTTCGCCATGAACGTGGGAGAGGTGCTGCGCGCCAACGAATTGCTCGAAAAGTATAAGTACGCTAAGTAAAGAAACAAGGAAGGCTCTAATATAAGAATATGAAGGTATTAATGTTTGGATGGGAGTATCCTCCCCACATCTATGGCGGACTGGCGACGGCCAACTTCGGCATCACGGAGGGTCTCCACGCGCAGGGCGACGTCGATATCACGCTCTGCCTGCCGCATCCCTTTGGCGACGAGGACCAGTCCTACTGCCGTATCGTGGCCATGAACCGCGTGCCGATCGTATGGCGCGACGTGGACTATGGCTTCGTGGAGCAGAGGCTCGGCGGACTGATGACGCCCGACTACTACTACCGGCTGCGCGACCATCTCTATGCCGACTTCGGCCACATGAACGTCAACGAACTGGGAGCCCTGGAGTTTGCGGGCGGATACCCGGCCAACCTCCACGAGGAGATCAACAACTACTCCATCATAGCGGGAGTCGTGGCAAGGACCGAGGAATTCGACATCATCCACGCCCACGACTGGCTCACCTTCCCGGCTGGCATCCACGCCAAGCAGGTGAGCGGGAAGCCACTCTGCATACACGTCCACGCCACCGACTTCGACCGGTCGCGCGGACAGGTCAACCCCACGGTCTATGCGATAGAGAAGGACGGCATGGACAACGCCGACTGCATCATGTGCGTGAGCGAACTGACACGACAGACGGTCATCAACCAGTATCACCAGGACCCGCGCAAGGTCTTCACGGTCCACAACGCGGTCTATCCGCTCAAGCCGGAGGTGGCGGCCATGCCAAGGCCCGACCATCGGGGCAAGGAGAAGATCGTGACGTTCCTCGGACGCATCACCATGCAGAAGGGTCCGGAATATTTCGTCGAGGCGGCCAGCCTGGTGCTCCATCGCACGAGCGACATCCGATTCTGCATGGCGGGATCGGGAGACATGATGAACCAAATGATCTATCTCGCGGCAGAACGGGGCATCTCGGACCGATTCCACTTCCCGGGATTCATGCGCGGCAACCAGGTCTATGAGTGTCTCAAGGACTCGGACGTCTATGTCATGCCCTCGGTATCGGAACCCTTTGGCATATCGCCCCTGGAGGCCATGCAATGTGGCACGCCATCGATCATCTCCTACCAAAGCGGATGTGCCGAGATACTGACCAACTGCATCAAGGTGGACTACTGGGACACGCAGGCCCTGGCAGACGCCATCTATAGCATCTGCAACAACGACAGCCTCTTCGACTATCTCTCCAAGGAGGGCAAGCGCGAGGTGGATCAAATCACATGGGAGAAAGTGGGCGCATGGATACGCCAACTCTATAGGCAGACGCTCGGCTGGCAATAAGGCGGAGACCGCGAATGGGGGAAACGCCTTGACAGAAGGAGGAGCCCTCATCCACAGAAGCCATCGACAGCAGGAGACCCTCGACAGCAGGAGGCCATCGACAGCAGGGGGCCTCATACCAATCAAACAAAATAAATAAAAATCAGAGATGAAAACTATTTGCTTATATTTCGAGATACATCAGATCGTACACCTCAAGCGCTACCGCTTCTTCGACATCGGAGCCGACCACTACTACTACGACGACTACGAGAACGAGCGAAGCATAGCCGATATCGTGGACCGAAGCTACATGCCCGCGCTCAACACGATCGGGGAGATGATCAAGGAGCATGGCGACTACTTCAAGGTGGCGTTCTCGCTCTCGGGCGTGGGTATGGAGCAACTGGAGCTTCATGCGCCAAAGGTGCTCGACAAACTGCAGGAGCTCAACCAGACGGGATGCGTGGAGTTTCTGGCCGAGCCCTACTCCCACGGTCTCTCCTCGCTCAAGGACGAGCAGGTCTTCCGCGACGAGGTGAAGTTGCAGGCGGAGAAGATCAAGGAGTATTTCGGACAGGAACCGAAGATCTTCCGCAACTCGGGCCTCATCTACAAGGACGAGATCGGAGAGGTCGTGGCCGACATGGGATTCAAGGGACTGCTCACGGAGGGCGCGCAGCACGTGCTGGGATGGAAGAGTCCGCACTATCTCTACCATTGCGCGCTCAACCCCAACCTCAAGTTGCTCCTGAGAGACTACACGCTCTCCGACGACATTGCCCTCCGATTCAGCAACTCCGACTGGGAGGAGTATCCGCTCTTTGCCGACAACTATATCGACAAGATCGCCAAACTGCCCGAGGAGGAGCAACTGGTCAATATCTTCATGAACCTATCGGCCATCGGCATCTCGCAACCGCTCTCCAGCGGCATCCTGGAGTTTCTGCGCGCCCTTCCCGAATGTGCCCGCAAGCGGGGCATCACGTTCTCCACGCCTACGGAGGTATGCATGAAACTCAAGAGCATGGGCGAGGCCAACGTGCCCGTGGCGCTCTCGTGGATGGACGAGGAGCGAGACGTCAGCACATGGCTCGGCAACCCCATGCAGCAGGAGGCGGTCAACAAGCTCTATAGCGTGGCGGAGCGCGTACGCATCATCGACGACCCGGCCCTCAACCTCGACTGGATGTATCTACAGGCGTCCAACAACTTCCGCATGATGTCCACCAAGCAGTCGAACGTGGGCGTGGAAAGGGGCATCTTCTCCTCGCCCTTCGATGCCTTCTCCAACTATATGAACATCCTGGGCGACTTCCTCAGTCGCGTGCGCCAGCTCTACCCGGAGTCGATCGAGGACGACGAGCTCAACTCCCTCCTCACGACCATCCGCAACCAAAGCGACGAAATCGAACTGAAGGGCAAAGAGGCTTCGCGCCTGCAGGCTCGCGTCGAAAAACTCGAGTCGGAGAACAGTAAGCTCCACGACCAGATCGACCAGCTGGAGGAAGAAGTCAAGAACCCTGCCAAGGAGACGGCCAAAGGTTCGCGCAAGGGTGCTACCAAGGGCGCTTGCAAGGAGAGCACAAAGGCCTCCAAGGAGACGAAGCCGAAGGCTGCTCCCAAGACCGCTCGTCGTAGCCCGCGCAAGAAGGCAACGGAATAAACAGAATAAAAGTGATATAACCTCAGACGTTCTCTCCCCTATATATATAGGATGGCGAGAAAACGTGATATAAAATGAAACGCTTCGCCAGGACAATCAGCAGGAAAGTCCAAGGCGAAGCGTTCCATTTCATGGAACCCTTTGTTGTATTTTGTTGTTTACCTTGCA
>OHJN01000850.1_pt1 | contig 14287 bp, 8 predicted proteins | sample 1568531 | NCBI WGS metagenome assembly OHJN01 (sample SAMEA3879594, study PRJEB24766) | human gut metagenome | biome: human-associated habitat; feature: feces | place: USA | collected 1985/1987
GGTCATCGCTTTGGAATTCTCCAAGGTACTGGCCGCGTTCGTCATAATTCAGTCGTAGAACATCATGGTCAAACCATACTTTGCGTCCTCCCAAAGTAGAGCCTCCGCGTTGCTTCAGGGCAATCTTATGCACTTCATATTTGCTCAGGATATTTCCCATGGACTGGCGTCCTTTGATATTGATATCACTGAAATCTTTTTCATAGATTATCTTTTTGATACGCGGGTTCGGTTTTAGTGTTATCTTGATGACTTCTGCCTCACCGTTGGGGTTAGCCGTGAAATAGACGATACGCGAACCGGGAGTTCCCTGAGTGACATCGTATTCGCGGTCACGGGTAATCGAAGTGATATTGAATCGCTTTATATAATGAAATCCTTCTTTTCCGTCGCGATACACCACATTGTAAATGGTACGTTTGTCGTTCTTTTTGAAAACGTTTACATACAGTACGTTTTTGCCGACAAACATCTTGTCGGTTACACGAACCACTTTGTATTTTCCGTCTTTATAGAAAATAATCACATCATCAATGTCCGAGCAATTGGCCACAAACTCGTCTTTCTTCAGGCTTGTGCCGATAAAACCTTCTTCGCGGTTGATATAAAGCTTCTCGTTAGCTTCGACTACCTTTGCTGCTTCTATGGTATCGAAATTGCGCAGCTCGGTGCGTCTCGGATAATTCTTGCCATATTTTTCCTTCAGCATCTCATACCAGTTTATGGTATAATCGATGATATGCGCCAGTTTATCATTAATGTCTTCTATTTCTTCTTTGATGCGGGCGATGTTTTCGTCTGCTTTATCTTTATTGAATTTCAGAATACGTGCCATTTTGATTTCCATCAGCTTGAGAATATCTTCTTTGGTCACTTCGCGGATAAATGTGGGGTAGTAAGGTGTCAGACGCTCATCGATGTGTTCGCAGGCAGCATCCATATTCTTGGCCTGTTCGAATTCCTTGTCCTTGTAGATACGCTCTTCAATGAATATTTTTTCCAGTGAAGAGAAATGCAGGCTTTCCAGTATTTCGTTTTTACGTATCTCCAGTTCTTGGCGTAGCAGGGCCAATGTGTTGTCTACGGACTTCTTCAGTACATCGCTGACGGTGAGAAAGTGTGGTTTCTGCTCATCAATAACGCAACAGTTCGGAGAGATGCTGACTTCACAATCTGTAAAGGCGTAAAGCGCATCAATCGTTTTGTCCGATGATACGCCGGGAGCAAGGTGTACCAATATCTCCACATTCCCGGATGTGAGGTCTTCTACTTTCTTTATCTTGATTTTTCCTTTTTCGCTTGCTTTGACGATGGAATCGCAGACACTGGCTACTGTTTTTCCGTAAGGTATCTCCCGGATGACAAGTGTCTTGTTATCTACCTTTTCTATTTTGGCGCGTACACGTACAGCGCCTCCGCGCTCACCGTCATTATACTTTGACACATCAATATTGCCTCCTGTCTGAAAGTCGGGATAGAGTTTGAACTCCTCGTTGTGCAGGTATTTTACAGACGCATCACAAAGCTCGTTGAAGTTATGCGGCAGTATCTTGGACGAAAGTCCTACGGCAATACCTTCCACACCTTGCGCCAGTAAGAGTGGAAATTTGACGGGCAGTGTCACCGGCTCTTTGTTTCGTCCGTCGTATGACAGTTTCCATTCGGTTGTTTTGGGGTTGAACACCACGTCGAGGGCAAATTTGGAAAGGCGCGCCTCGATGTAACGGGGAGCAGCCGCACTGTCTCCTGTGAGAATATTGCCCCAGTTTCCCTGACAGTCGATAAGCAAATCTTTCTGACCGAGTTGTACCAGTGCATCACCGATGCTGGCATCGCCATGCGGGTGAAACTGCATGGTGTGTCCTACGATGTTGGCCACTTTGTTGTAGCGTCCGTCTTCCATGCGGCGCATGGAATGTAGGATGCGTCGTTGTACAGGTTTCAACCCGTCCATGATGTGAGGTACGGCACGCTCCAAAATTACGTATGAGGCATAATCCAAAAACCAGTTCTGGTACATGCCACTCAACTGGTGCTTGATGTTTACATCATTGGTATCCGCAGGTTTATAGTCCGAATGTCCTTCGCCTCCTTCCGGAAGCTCTTTATCCAACTCGTCTTTTGGTCCTTCAAAATTTTCACTCATATTTGTTCGGGAATTGTCTATTCATGAATAACTGCTAATTTGGCAGTTGCAGGCAAAAATACGAATTATATTCCATTAAAGAAAACCTGTATCGGAGTTTTTTGAAGCGGTTCTTTGTTCTGTGCTCGATGAGTGAGGATATAGGGAAAGCGTGAATTATACAAATCGGTACTGTTTCATTGCCGATTTGTATAATTCACGCTTGATTTTATGTTATAGCTTTTGTGCTGTGATCTTCACAAAGTTGACTGCCCGTTTTTTTAATGATCACGGAAATTCCATTTGGAATTGTCGCTGTTCATATCGAATTTGCCAAGTGAAGGGGTGCTGTCACCTACGGACACCAATACCAGTTCTTCATCAGTGCCGGGGACTTTCTTGGGCATGATGCGGTAAGTGCCGTCAATGAGTTGCTCTATTCTCCAAAGTTGTTCGGGAGCGCCGGTAAATTCGGGTACGGTTGAGACCTCAGCATCTGCTGTGGCTGTCAGTGCCCGGTTAGTGCCTTCAATTACTATTTTGTAGTAGGGAGCTCCCAGATATCCGCCTGCATCGGGTACGGCTGTGATTGTCCAGCGTTGGTGAGGACGGAACATATAGTCACCGATTCTTACATCAATATTGCCTTGCGGCCATGTACCTATTACCTCTTCCAATGTCTGTGACTTTAAAGGTTGGACAGGTTCTTTACTCTCTTCCCAAAAACGGTGTCTGACACTTGCCATACGTACAAAGTCAACGGCAAGTTCAAGACCATAGCCTCTGCGTTCGGATTCTATTTCATAGGTTCCTTCCTTAAATACTTCACCTGCTACCGGCCAGTCGTTCTTCCATAAAAGAGGACGTATGGCGAGTACGCTACGACCGCCGCGGTCAAAGTCGGCCTCAAAATGACATGACATTTTTTCTACTCCGTCAGTCTCGATGAAACGTCCGAAATGTCCGGGACCGGTTTGGCGATTTCCTGCGGCAAGCACCATTTTTCCGCCACCTTCCAGCATATCTCTGCCCATATTGTCAATGTATGGCCCTGTAACCTTGCGTGAACGGCCTACTACAATATTGTAAGTGGAATTAGGCCCGTCACAGCAAGTGCCATGTGTACCGAGCAGGTAGTACCAGCCGTTGCGATATATCAAATCGGTAGCTTCACAATCAATAGCGATATTGATAGGCTCGTTGCCTTCTACTCGTTTACCGGTGGCGGGGTCGAGCTCTACCAGTCGGATAAAACCGAAATAAGTACCGTAAGACAACCATAAGCGGCCATCGGTCGGATCAAGTAGCAGTCCGGCATCAATAGCGTCGCAATCTTCGTTGTCCTCTGATGAGGCAACGGCTATCGCTTCTGTATATTTGAAATCTGGTGATTTAGGGTCTAGTGTCTTGTTCCACATTGTCAGCACAGTACCGCGATGACTGCCTCCAAGACCTCCGCCGGTAGCACTGTAAGCAATTAGGTAACGGTCGCCAATCTTTACGGCGTCGGGAGCCGCACCTCTGCCGGGCCTTACTCCACCGCCGTTCCATGTCCAGCCATCCTCGGAAATCAATCCGCCTCCGCCTGTGCCGAAAGTGTAATATTTTCCTTCACATTCCATGATAGTGGAAGGATCGTGTATATAAGGTTCTCCGATTTGTGCGGTTGCTTTCTCTGATATCAGCAGGGATAATAGGGTTGCGGCACCCAAGAATATAGTTTTTGTTTTCATGGTTATTTATAACTAATGGTAATGTTCTTAATAGGTGCTCCTTTTTCATCAAGGAGACGGATACAAAAATCACTCATTCCGGGACCGTTAATGATAGCTCCACGTATAATGTTTTTCCCTTTCTTCAAGGTCAGGCGTTTGGACAAGCAATCGTCCTTAACCATACGGCGGTCACCGGACAAAATAACAGCCTCCTCACCATTAAGCCACCACATAGAAGCGGAATTTGAACCTACTGAAATCCTGACGTTTGGTATGTCTTCCGGACAATTGATAACTGTAACTGCCCAAAACAATACGCCGTATATCTGCTTTTGAAGATTGGATGCAAAACGAAATAGTTTCACATTAAACAGGTTGCTGTCAAGGGCATGCCAGGTTAGTTTCTGCTTGCCTACTTTCACTTTGTCACCGTCTTTGGGCAATACGGTGAATTGCTTGGGAAAGTATTCGGTAGCAAATGCTTCGCGAATATAACTGTCTGTAAATACAGTATTGCTGCGGTTAGGCTTGTCAATAGGTTCAAGCAATAGCCAACGCCGTATGAAACCTTCATCATCAGGATACATGACATCGGTGGTTCCCGGTGAAAAATAAGGAGCCAAAGGAAAGCCGGCCTCTTTGTTTTGTGCATATACATGCACACTCATTATGGTGGCGAGGCAAATCGCCAACAATGCTTTGTAATAAGGAATTTTCATTATTATAAGTGTATTTCTCAATGAGACATTAATTATTTTCTAAATAGCAGCGGAACAAATTCTTTCAGGCATCTGCGCCAAGTGAGGAATTCATGGGCTGTGCCTGGAGACTCGTAATAGATATTATTGATACCGGCAGCCTTCAGCCCATCGCTGAGTTTCTTGGTTCTTTCGGGACGCTCTTCCGAACCGATGCCCAGGAAAAAGACATGAACTTTGTCGTTGAATGCTTTGCGGTCTTTAAATGCTCCGTTGTAAGTAGTGTCAATATTCGGCAGATCAATGCTGCCTGCTCCACTGAAACCGCCTATATAAGCAAATTTGTCTAAATTATTCAGTGTTTTGTTGAATGTAAGAAGTCCACCCCATGAAAGTCCTGCCATTGCGCGGTTTTCCCGGTCGGTCAATGTCCGGTAGTTGGATTCGATGTGCGGGATAATTTCATTCACCAGAATGGCCGGAAACTGAGCCCCGAATTTGGCTCTGGCTTCAGTGGGACTTTCACCCGGTTTGTTTTTGAATACTTCAATATTGCCGTTGTCCATTACTACAATCATAGGCTTGGCTTTACCTTCGGCAATCAGATTATCCATAATGAAATTCATTTTGCCCTGGTTGGCCCAGCTTGTTTCATTTTCTCCCATTCCATGTTGCAGATATAGCACCGGGTACTTTTTAGAAGGGCTTTTATCATATTCTGCCGGTGTGTAGACCATACATCTGCGCCATTCCTGACGGATGTTGGAATAATACCAACTTTGGCTTATTAGTCCATGGGGTACATTCTTGATGGCGTAATAATCGACTCCTTTTTCCGGAATTTCAATGCCGCTTACCCATTTACCCATGCCGAAAAACGGTTTACCGTTAGGGTCAGCAGTACTTACTCCATCCACTATAATCTGATAGTAATGGAAGCCGACAACTTCAGGCTCTTTCGATACGAGCGACCAATATCCATCTGCTTCTTTAGTCATTTCACCGCGGAAGCTGATTTCTACTTTTTGTGCATTGGGGGCAAATACTCTGAAGTGTACCCGACGGTCTTCGCCTATACGGGGATACTCGGCCCCGTTGATGTTGTGTTCGTTGGGAACTGTTCCTTCCGGAAAACTTTGCTGTTGGGCGTACATTGTTAAGGGTAGCGCCAATAAAGATGAAAAAAGAAGCTTTAATGCGTTTTTCATAATTTGAATATTTAAAAAGGTGTGTAATTAAAATTATTTGTGATTGTCGTTATTTGAAAAGGAGTGGAGCAAACTGATATAAGCTTTCACGCCATACAGGCCAGGTGTGACCGCCCGGAGTTTCAAAGTAAGTGTACTTGATACCTATTTGGTCAAACCGTTTCATCATTACCTGGCAATTGTTGTAAGCTATATCTTCCTTGCCGCCCATGGATATCCAGAATTGCTTCAGTTTTGTATTATAATCGTCTTTTTTGTCTTGTAACATTTTGTAGTATTTCTCGTTGTCATTGCCGCCTCCGAAAGGAGTAGGGTTAGCCCACCAACCGGAGCTGAATATTCCTAAATAGGCAAAGTTGTCGAGATTAGGAATACCGACATTCAGGGTCTGAATACCTCCCATGGAAAGTCCTGCCAATGCGCGGTTATTGCGGTCGGTTTTTACGCGAAAGTTTTTTTCTACAAATGGGATGCATTCTTTGAGGAGCTCACTTTCAAAGTCGTGAGTGTTGCCGTCCGTCATGACAATAATCATGGGTTTTGCTTCTCCTTTAGCTATCAGGTTATCCATAATGATGTCGGTACGTCCTTGGTTGGCCCAACCGCGTTCATCTTCACCACCGCCATGTTGCAAATAGAGTACGGGGTAGGATTGTGTTGAGCTGTCATAGCCTGGTGGACAGTACACGAACATACGTCGCCAATCATTGGAAGTCTTTGAAAAATAGCGTTTCATGCGGATGTCCCCATGAGGCACATCTGCCATATAGAAGCGCACATCACCCTCTGGATAAGGTATTTCAACACCACTTGCCATCATGCTACATCCATAGAACGACTCACTTGCCGGATCTGCAACGGATATTCCGTCAATAATAAGAAAATAGTAATGAAAACCTTGCGTGAGAGGATCTGTAACACCACACCATTCACCGTCGGCATTGCGGACAAGATCGTATTTGCGGCCTAAATCAATCTGTACTTTTTTAGCATCAGGCGCTTTTATTTTGAATTCTATACGGTTGCCGGGTAACAGGCGTGGGTATACTGCATTGCGTACATTGAGTTCGCCACGTTGGCCGGGCAACATGGATTCACTCTTTGCCGGACGACCGGATTGTGCCATGAGAATTCCCGAACATACTGCTTGGAATAATAGGAAAATAAGGATTCTGTTCATAAAGTAATCTATATTTTAGTTGTTATCTTTGCAAAGATAGTCGTGCCGTCGGCCTTTTTCTTTGTACTTTTGAACACTTTCCTTACACTTTTAAATATAGATTCTCTATTTTCTCATTATTGACTTAGTATTGGAAAAAGTAATATTTGTATCTTTGTCATGATTTAAATAAAGAAACCTTATATATATGAAAAACTCATTATTGTTATTTTTAATCTTTTTCTTACTCAGACCTTGTAATGCGATTTCTCGAGATTTTACGTTTAGTAATATCAATGAGTCATTTGGTATTTCTATGCGGGAAATAACCGCAGCAGTGCGTGACGATGATGGGTTTATTTGGGCTGCTTCGCGTTCGGGAGTCCTGCGTGTGGCATCCGATGATTATCGGCTTTACCAGCTTCCATTTGCTACAACCGATGTGCTGCAGCTTAAAATGGCCAGTCGGGGCAGTCTGTTGGTGGTTGCAACTCAAAATGGACAGGTCTTTCGTTATAATCGCATTCTGAATAAGTTCGAACAGTGGTTCACTCTTTCATCATTATTGGGCAATGATAATTGGGTCACTAATCTGTTGATAGATGTTGATGGGAAGGTGTGGATAAGTACTAGTATCGGTATCTTTTTTTGGACAGGTAAAGAAGTTGCTCGGGCATTTGATGATATGGCAGGTGTTTCTAATATTGCATTACTGGAGGATTGTCATGCATTGGCTTTTGTACAATCATCCATATATCATATTGATACCCGTAAACATACGTATACCAAATTGTGCGGTCATCTTCCCACTCTTATATCATCCGCCCGTTTTGATGCGCATGCCGGACGTGTCTGGGTGGGTACTTATGATGCGGGATTATGGGAGTATGAACTTACCACTCAGACAGCCCGGAAAGTTGCGGTTCCGCATTTTCCACAACTAATTGTGCGGGATATTCTGATACCTGACTCTACTTCCCTTTGGGTGGCCGTTGATGGAGGGGGGATATGGATACTTGATTCAAAAGCTTGTCGGGTACAGCAGGTAATACGAGAGGATGTTGACAAGCCTTCCTCTTTGAGGGGTAACAGTGTCTATTCTTTGCTGGCTGATAATCATAACCGGATATGGGTTGCTACCAATGGCGGAGGTTTACAATATACGGAGACTGCAAGTGTTGATGTGGAGCATCTGATACATGGCATCAACAATTCGCAATCATTACATAATAATGAGGTAAATCACATCATGGCCGATAGCCGGGGAAATCTTTGGATTGCAACGAATGATGGCATCAGTTTGCGTAACGCTAATACTCTTCAATGGCATCAGCTGTATAGTGGACGGCAGAGGGCCTTTTTATCACTGGCTGCCGATAAGAAAGGACATATTTATGCCGGTACTTATGGTGAAGGTGTTTACGTGCTGGATGAGGTTACGGGACGTGAGTTGCGTCATTATACAAGCGATGATGGTAACATATTCGGGGCAGGTGGCTTTGTATTCGCTGCTTATACCGACAGTCAAGGAGATGTGTGGCTGGGTGGCGTAAGAGGCAGTGTGTATTGTTGCAATTCTGCCAGTGGAAAACTTCGCGCTTATGACACGCAACCCGTTTATTGTTTTGCGGAACTTTCACCCGGACAGATTTTGTTGGGATGCGCTTATGGCTTGTTGCTAATGGATAAAGAAACCGGAAAGTTTGATGTCCTTTTATCCGGTAATACGATACATGATATTGCTGTAGACGGACATACGATATGGGTTTGTACTTCAGGCAATGGTATGATAGGACTGGATATGCGTACAGCCAGACAAACACATATTACTACACAGCAGGGATTACCCAGTAATTATATCAAAAGCGTATTGTTGGCCGATAATAATTTGTGGATAGGTACAGATAATGGAATATGCTGTTATAATCTTACCAATAAGCAAATACGAACTTTCGGCACCCAGCAGAATTTGGCAAATGTGTCGTTCAGTGTCAATGCAGCCTGCCAACTGCCGGATGGGAGATTAGCTTTCGGCAGCAACAGCGGTGCTGTGTTGTTTTATCCCAATAGGATTGATACAGTTTCTGCTTTGGGGCGTATTTATTTTTCGGATATACGCGTATCGGGCCGTTCCATTCGGGAAATAGCTGATTTTAATTTGTCTGTACCAATTGACAGCCTTTCTGTGTTACATTTGAGTTATCCGCAAACTTCTTTCACCTTGTCGGTGCTTCCGTTGGGATGTGTCGGTAAGTCCGTTGCTTTTTCATGGAAATTGATGGGGCAGGATCATGTGTGGAGTACTTATACGACCAGCCGGTATATCAACTATACCAATTTGCCGGCGGGAAAATATACATTATGTATCCGGTTATCCGATGGCAGTCTTTTGTCGGAGCGGCAGATGTCTATTGTTGTAGATCCTCCTTTTTGGAAAACGATATGGTTTCGATTGTTGCTGACAGTTGTAATAATCGGAGTGTTATTTCTTGCAGTTCGCTATTATATGCAATACTTGCGCCGCCGTTATTCAGATGAGAAAATACGTTTCTTTACACGTATGGCACATGATATACGTACCTCACTGATGCTTATTAAAGCGCCCATAGAGGAATTGCATAAAGAAAAGGAACTCTCATCGTGGGGAGCTAAGTGTTTGACTTTAGCTTCTGAACAAACTGCAAGATTATCTGATACGGCCACACAACTGCTCGATTTTGAAAAGCTTGATATCGGATGTGAACAACCTCAGTTTACAGATATCAGCCTTACTGATTTGATAAGACGGCGTGCCGGAATATATGCATCGTATGCGGCCGGACAGCAAATAGATCTTTTAGCTGATTTGACGCCGGAAGATTATTGGATACAAGCCGATGCACGCATGCTTGAAAGGGTGGTTGATAATCTGCTTTCCAATGCGGTGAAGTATTCGTCCTCCGGTGGACGTGTTGAGGTATCTTTTATAGGAAAAGCGGATGAGTGGATACTGCGTGTCAAGGATTATGGTATGGGGATCAGTAAAGCGGCGCAGCGTAAACTGTTTCGTGAGTTCTACCGAAGTGACAATGTTGTAAACACACAAATAGTTGGTTCGGGGATTGGCTTGTTGATGACCAAAAAGTATGTCTCTATCCATCATGGGAAAATTGCCGTAACGAGTGAACTTGGTGTGGGGACGACTTTTGATGTAACTGTGCCTTTGAGACCTGCTTCTAAGACAAAAGCCGCTGATATTCCAGCTATTAGTAATAAAGTTGATGAGCCGGTAATGGATGATGTGGAAGCACATGATATGCATATCCTTATCGTAGAAGATAATCATGCTTTACGCGAGTTTATGGTACATCCGTTGCGTGAGCATTTTCGTGTGACTACTGCCGATGACGGGCAGCAGGCTTGGGAAATGATGAACGAATTGCAGCCTGATCTTGTGGTCTCCGACGTTGTTATGCCACGTATGGATGGTTTCGAGCTTTGCAGAAGGATCAAGTCTACTTATGAAACATCCCACATTCCTGTAATTCTGCTTACTGCCCTTTCTGATAAAACCAACCAATTGCATGGATTGGAATTGGGAGCGGATAACTATCTGACCAAACCATTTGATATGGCGTTGTTGGCAAGCCGTATCACGTCTATTATCCGCAATAGACGCACTGTACTTCAGAAGGCCATTGAGGTGAAACGTGATGATGCCCATTCTATTGTGGCAAATCGAATGAATGATGAGTTCATCAAGAAAGCGGTTGAATGTGTGCGTGCAAATATTGCCAATGAGAATTTCGGTAAAGAGGATTTTGCATCTGCTCTTGCCTTGAGCCAGTCATTGCTTTATAAGAAAATCAAGGCGCTTACTAATTTGTCTGTGGTGGAATTTATCCGTTCAATTCGATTGAACTATGCGATGGAAAAACTTCGTTCGGGAGAATATAACGTGACAGAAGTGAGTGAGATGTGCGGGTTCAGTACACCTGCGTATTTTAGTAAGGTCTTTAAGGAATATTTTGGAAAGACACCGACGGAAGTTATGTAAGGATATTTAGTAGATTTCCTGAAATTAGGTTTTATGGGAAATATACTTTATTTTTTTCTATCAAAACGCGAGTTTATCATTTGGAAACGTCACTCCCCATTCCCGTCTCAGTTCATCCATTATACGCATGATGCGTAAGGTTTCACGATGGGGCATATAGGGTGACTCCAATAATCCCTGCTTCATGGCTTCGAAGCAGGCAATAACCTGATACTCGTAGCCTGTAATTTGAGGAGGTGCGGGGTATTCGGCAGTCAGGCGGTAATCCAGATCATAAACACGCGCCACTTCCGGATTGTTGATATTTTCTACGATGATATACCCTTTATCGCCTGAAATTATGCCCTTACGGTCACTTCGCGGATACATGGAACTGTTGAGCACTGCCATTCTCCGGTTACTAAAGAACTGCGTGATACTTTCTTGGTCATCCATTCCCGTATCGGTTTTGGTGCAGGCGGATACAATGCGTTCTATCTCGTCTCCATAAATCATGGCAGCAAAGTTCAGCGCATATACGCCGAGATCAAGCAAAGTACCTCCTGCCAATTCGGGACGCTGCATTCGTTCCTTTTCCGAAACTGGGTAACAGAGATTAGCGGTCAGTATATAAGGATGTCCGATAACGCCCTGTCTTACCAACTCGATGATTTTGAGCGATAACGGCATATAACGGGTCCAAATTGCTTCGGTAATGAATACTTTGCGGTTTTCGGCAAGATTCAGTAAAACTTCGGCCTCGTAGGCATTGGCAGTGAATGCTTTTTCACAGAGTATGGGTTTATTGTGCTCAATGCAGAGGCGTGCATGTTCATAGTGTAAAGCATGAGGAGTGGCTATGTACACCAGTTCTACATCATCATCCTTAACCAGTTCTTCGTATGAGCCGTAACTACGGGCAATGCCATGCTTGGTGGCAAAATCATCAGCGTGCGCTTGTGTGCGCGAGGCTATGGCAAGACATTCGTAACCTTTCATTCCAGCCAGGGTGATTGCCATTTTCTCAGCAACCCAACCGGATCCAAGGATACCTATGGTATGATTCTTTACATTCATGTTTATTCTGTCTTTTTACCGGTTTGCTTTCCAATAAATATCTATCATGTCCTGCATATTGAGAGGTTTGAAAGTACCGATGGTGTGTGCGTCGTTGTCACTGCAGATGCGTGCCATTGTTTGGATTTCCTCTTCCGTTGCCAGACGTCCTATCAGCTCGGGAATAGAGGTAGGCATGCCGATCGCATGGTAGAAACGTTCCATGGCTTCGATACCAGCGAGGGCGGTGTGTTCGGGAGAGGTGAAATCATTGGGCACTCCCATTACATTTACGGCAAAACGGGCGAAGCGGGTGGGGCGTAGCAGATAGACCGTACGTGCCCAGCTCCCCCAAATGGAGGCTAATCCGGCTCCATGCGCTACGTCGAACATACCGCTGAGCTCATGTTCCAGACAATGAGTAGACCAGTCTCCTACGGTGCCACATCCAGTCAGATCGTTGTGCGCCAGGCTACCTGCCCACATGATTTGTGCACGACTGACGTAATCGTCCGGTGTATGCAGTACCTTGAAAACTGTTTCTTTCACTGTGCAGAGGATACTTTCCGCCACACTGTCCGTTATTTCCATATCATCTTCGTGTGAGAAGTAACGTTCCATAGTGTGCATCATGATATCCGTCACGCCGCAGGCTGTTTGATAAGCAGGCAAAGTGAAAGTACGTTCAGGATTCATTACGGCGAATTTGCAGCGGAATATGTCGGTGCAGTAGTCTTTCTTCAATTTACCTTCGTCGTTGGTGATGACACTGCCATTACTCATTTCGCTGCCAGCAGCCGGAATGGTAAGTACTGTGGCTACGGGCAGGCAGGTTTCAGCTACGGCTTTACGGAGATAAAAGTCCCATACGTCACCTTCATAAGGTACTCCGATAGAGATGGCTTTAGCAGAATCGATGACACTGCCGCCACCCACAGCAAGGATAAAATCCACACCTTCTTTCCGGCAGAGTTCCACGCCTTCGCGTACTTTCGCTACACGCGGATTGGGCACCACGCCACCCAGTGTGACATAGGCAATGCCTGCTTCTTGAAGCGAACGGCAGACCGCATCAAGTAATCCGGAACGTTTCGCACTCTGTCCGCCATAGTGCACCAAAACTTTTGTACCTTGATATTTATGGACAAGCTGTCCTGTTCGGGCTTCTGCTTCACGCCCGAATACGACTTCGGTAGGGGCGTAATAGTTGAAATCTTTCATGTTGCTTTAGAACGGTTATAAATATTAATATGTGTTTGCGTTTATCTTACTTACTAAATCGAGAATACGAAAATATGTATTTCCTGTGGATTATTCAAATGCATCATCGTTTTTTTAGGCTTTACACGAATTTTCTGTATTTATCTTTAGATTATCCGCATGATGTCCGTCTATAAGTTTTCGACCAAAGTCGATGTTATAATTGATAGCAGTGAGCGTCGGTCTATCAAAAAGTTTTCATTGAGATAGCCTCTGTTGAACTTATAGCAGACCTCATTGTCTGATGGCTATTATCCAACGCAATTTGTATCTAAACCGTTCAACCTATAAGGTTCTACAGATTTTAAATATCTCATTAACGGATAAAACGCCTTTACCAGAGTTGTTCAATAAGACTAATTTCAATGATTTCAAAACTTATTGTTTGCCCGATAGTATTCTACTGATAGGACAGGGAATGAAGGCGGAGTATTGGAAGGATGAGAATGCACAAGAAATTATTAAGCAGGTTGCTGATGAGATGGATACCCGTGGTTATACAAGGGTTAAAGTGATTAAGAATGCTAACATTGGGTTACAGCTCTCTTTCACGCGCCAAACAACCCAAATAATAGGAACCGGCGGATGGTATGGAGGCGGATGGTATAACGGCTGGTGGGGACCCGGTTATTGGGGACCATATTGGAACGACTGGTATTATCCGTATCCTGTAACTTATAGTTATAATACAGGAACATTGATAATGGAAATGGTAAATTTGACAGACCATCCCGAGGATACAAGTCATAAAGTAAAGTTACCGGTAATCTGGCATTCATACGCAACCGGACTATTATTTGAGAATTCCAAATATAACATGCAACTAACGTTGGATGCGGTCAATCAAGCGTTTGACCAATCTCCTTATATCAAGAAATCCTAAAAAGCAAAATTATGAAAACAATAAAATTTATTCCGAAGAAAAAGTATATTCTGGCATTCATGATATCGGGCCTGTTTTATTTCAGTAGTTATGCACAGGATATCAGCGATAGATTGCATTTTAATGTAGACTGGCAGATGAATGCTCCTCTCAATACGAATTTTGCCG
>OHJN01000854.1_pt1 | contig 14230 bp, 7 predicted proteins | sample 1568531 | NCBI WGS metagenome assembly OHJN01 (sample SAMEA3879594, study PRJEB24766) | human gut metagenome | biome: human-associated habitat; feature: feces | place: USA | collected 1985/1987
GGACTATAAGTTCACGGATGCGCTTGTCGAGGATGTTGCAGGGCTTAAGATTGGTATTCCGAGAACCTATTTTGGTGAGGGAATCGATGAGGAGGTCAAGGAGAAGGTGTTGGCTGCGGCAAAGGTGCTTGAGAGCAAGGGTGCCATTGTCGAAGAGTTCGACCTCGGACTTGTGGATTACGCCATTCCTGCCTACTATATCATTGCGTCTGCGGAGGCAAGCTCGAACCTCGCACGTTTTGACGGTGTGAAGTACGGCTACAGAACCGAGGAGTACGAGGGACTTCACAATATGTACAAGAAGTCGCGCTCAGAGGGCTTCGGCGCGGAGGTAAAGAGGCGTATTATGCTCGGCTCCTTCGTGTTGAGTTCCGGCTACTACGATGCCTACTATATCAAGGCACTCAAGACAAAGGCACTCATAAAGAAGGAGTTCGACAAGGCGTTTGAAAAATATGACGTCATTTTAGGACCTGCGGCTCCTACCACGGCTCCGAAACTCGGAGAATCATTATCAGACCCGATTAAGATGTACCTTGGCGATATATACACAATATCTGTTAATCTTGCAGGACTTCCGGGAATATGTGTCCCATGCGGAAATGACAAAAACGGGCTTCCGATTGGTGTACAGCTTATCGGGGATTGCTTCTCGGAAAAGACGCTTATCCGCGCGGCATATACTTATGAGAAAAATAAGTAGAAGCTTGTAAAGGATGAAGTTACATCCGGGACATTGAATAATGATAAGATATTCCTAGGATTATTACAGATAGATTACGGATTAGTGTATAATCGATATGGCTTATAGAATAGTTAAATGAATTGTCGAAAAAATATAAAACGTGTTTTTCATAATTAACTGTGTAACTTAAAAAGCAGTGACATGGAGGTTTGTCAATGAAAGAATATGAAACCGTCATAGGACTTGAGGTTCATGTAGAACTTGCAACAAAGACTAAGATTTTCTGTGGCTGCTCCACGGCATTTGGCGGAGCGCCTAATACACATGTGTGTCCGGTATGTTCAGGTATGCCGGGCTCACTTCCGGTTTTAAACAAGCAGGTTGTGGAGTATGCCATGGCAGTGGGACTTGCGACCAACTGCGAGATTAACCGGAAGAATATATTTGACAGAAAGAATTATTTTTACCCTGATAATCCACAGAACTACCAGATTTCACAGCTCTATCATCCAATCTGCCATGACGGCGGCATAGAGATAGAGACTGCCGATGGAGGAAAAAAGACTGTGAGAATCCACGAGATTCACATGGAGGAGGATGCAGGGAAGCTTGTCCACGATGAGTGGGAGGACTGCTCACTCGTTGACTTCAACCGTTCGGGCGTGCCGCTTATAGAGATTGTGTCCGAGCCTGATATGCGCTCGGCTGAAGAGGTTATCGCATATCTTGATAAGCTGAGACTTATAATCCAGTATCTCGGAGCTTCAGACTGTAAGCTGAATGAGGGATCCATGCGTGCTGATGTCAATCTTTCGATCAGAGAGGTTGGCTCAGAGGAGTTTGGCACACGTACAGAGACCAAGAACCTGAACTCATTCAAGGCCATTGCCAGAGCCATAGAGAATGAGAGAGAGAGACAGATCGATCTCATCGAGTCTGGTGAAAATGTTGTCCAGGAGACAAGAAGATGGGATGATACTAAGGAGTATTCATATCCTATGAGATCCAAGGAGGATGCACAGGATTACAGATATTTCCCTGATCCTGACCTTGTACCTATCCACATCAGCGATGAGTGGCTCCAGCAGGTAAGGGATGCACAGCCTGAGTTCAGAGACGAGAAGAAGATAAGATACAAAGAGGAATATGCGATTCCTGACTATGATATAGACATCATCACGGCCTCCAAGAAGCTGGCAGATCTGTTTGAGGACGCGATTGCACTGGGAGCACCTGCAAAGAAGGTTTCCAACTGGATCATGGGAGAGACCATGAGACTGATGAAGGAGAACAGTGTTGATGCGGAAGACCTGAAGTTTTCAGCGGAGAATCTTGCGAAGCTCATCAAGCTTGTTGATGACAGGGTTATCAATGGCGGTGTTGCAAAGGAAGTGTTCGAAAAGATATTTGCAGATAATATAGATCCTGAGAAGTATGTCAAGGATAACGGACTTGCAACTGTTCAGGATGACAATGCACTTAAGGAGGCATGTCAGGCAGCCATAGATAACAATCCAAAGGCTGTTGATGATTACAGAGGCGGCAAGGAGAAGGCTCTCGGAGCACTTGTCGGACAGGTTATGAAAGCTATGAAGGGTAAAGCAGATCCTGGATCTGTCAACAAGATGCTTAGGGAGATGCTATAAATATGGAAGAAAACAGAAGAGTTAGAAAGAGGGACAGATACAAACGTCTCATAACAGTGGGTGAGGCCTGTGTACTCATCGCTGTGGAGCTGGTGCTGTTTGGACTCATGTGGTACCGGGACTATGAGGTAACGCTTACGCTTCCGTTCTGGAGAAGAGGAAACTGGGCAGTTATCGGAATGTATGGAATAATCATCATACTTTTCACCAAGCTTTATGGTGGTTACAGAGTCGGATTCTTCAGACTGCTTGATATAGTTTACTCACAGCTGCTGGCTCTCGTGTGTGCCAATGTAGTTGGTTACCTGCAGCTCTGTATAATCTGTCGTGACTATGTAAATCCGGTACCATTGTTAAAGGTAACCGGGCTTGAAACGATAGTGATATTGATTTGGATATTTGCGTGTAGATTTTTGTATGCGAAGATGTATCCGCCAAGGCATCTGCTGCTGGTATATGGATATAAGACTCCGATAGAGTTCATAGACAAGATCAATGCCCGTAAGGACAAGTATGTAATAGAAGACAGAATACATGTCAGCGAGGGCGAGCAGGCGATCAAGGAGAAGATACTCCAGTACGATGGAGTAATCATTTGCGAGACAAAGGCTTATATAAGAAATGAGCTTGTGAAGTATTGTTTTGAACACTCCATCAGATCGTATGTTGTGCCAAAGCTTTCCGACATAATCATATTAGGAGCTGAGCCTATTCATTTGTTCGATACGCCTATCCTCTTATCACGAAATCAGGGACTTACCGGTGACGATATGATCATTAAGAGGATCATGGATGTTATATGTGGATTTATACTGCTTGTCATAGCTTCACCATTTATGCTCATATCAGCACTTGCGATATGGCTGTATGACAGAGGACCGATATTCTACAAGCAGGACAGATTGACACTGAATGGCAAGGTGTTCAAGATCATCAAGTTCAGAAGTATGAAGATGGACTCCGAGGCAGGTGGAGCACAGCTTGCAAAGAAGGATGATGACAGAATAACCCCTGTGGGAAAATGGCTCAGAAAGCTGCATCTTGATGAACTGCCACAGCTTTTCAACGTACTCAAGGGTGATATGTCACTTGTCGGACCGAGACCTGAGAGACCGGAGATCGCCGAGCTTTATAAAAAGACATTCCCTGAGTTTGACTACAGACTCAAGATGAAGGCCGGACTTACGGGATATGCACAGGTTTACGGCAAATACAACACAACCCCTAGAGATAAGGTTAAGCTGGATCTTACCTATTATGAGCAGTATTCAATATGGCTTGATCTCAAGCTGATGCTCCTGACGGTAAAGATCATGTTCCAGAAGGAGACATCAGAGGGAATCGCATCAAATATGACCACGGCACTCAGGGATGGCGAGAAGGTACAGATACCTTCACCTGTAAATGTGAAGCCGGAAGGGCTTGATGAGTCTGAGGATGCATTCTATGACCTCGGAAAGACTGTGCAGAAAACAGATAAATAATAAGCGATATATATCGATGTAGGTGTGTGTGATGACTGGAGAAAAAGTATCGGTGATAATTCCGGCGTATAACAGCAGCAGAACCATTTATTCTGCGGTGGATTCAGTTATGAAGCAGGGGATTCCTGTGGAGGTCATAATAGTTGATGACTGTTCGACGGATGATCTGACAGGAGCACTTGATGGATACGCGGAAGATGACCGTGTGAATATCATCAGAAATGAAAAAAATATGGGAGTTGCAGCTTCGCGTAACCGCGGGGTTGCGGCTGCAACTTGCAGATACGTTGCATTTATAGATTCGGATGATCAGTGGCAGCCTGATAAACTGGCTAAACAGTTGAAGCTTATGGAGCAGACAGGTGCGGTTCTGTGTTCTACGGCCAGGGAGCTTGTGAACGAAGACGGATCCAGAACGGGAAAAGTGATCGGAGTTCCTGAAAAGGTCACCTATAAGATGCTGCTCAGAGGAAATGTGATCAATTGTTCATCGGTTGTGATGGACAGACAGGTTGCACTCAGATATCCGATGGGCAACGACGATATCCATGAGGATTATATTTGCTGGTTGCAGATACTGAAGGAATACGGAAGCTCGGTTGCGATAAATGAGCCGTTGCTATTATACAGGCAGATGAGAAACAGTAAGTCTGGTTCAAAACTGTCGTCTGCAAAAAAGACATTTGCCGTATACAGAAAAGTTGGATATGGAGTTATAAGAAGCTGCTTTTACTTCATGTGTTATGCGGTAAATGGTGTTGTAAAATATCTGTTCTGATAGGAATAAATTATATGGCGGAGAAAAGAAATGACGGATGGCAATAAGAAGAGAGGCCCGGGAAGGCCGACGGAAAAGAGAAAAGATACGATCCTGAGACTTAGGATAGATACAGATACTCATCGGAAGCTCAGTGAATGTGCGGCGGTGCGACAGGTATCTATGTCAGAGCTTGTCAGGGAAGCGATAGATGAGATATTCCGAAGAGAAAAAGAAAAACAGCAGAAGAATGAGGCAGAATAAAAATAACAGGTCGATGGCATATACCATCGACCTGTTATTTTGTTATATATTCATGGATTAAAGTGTGTAGCCGTTCTTTTTGAGGAGCTCTCTGGCTGAGTCTATAGAATCATTTCCTGTAGCATTCTTTATAGGAGCAAATTCCTTCTCTCTGTCGACCTCAAATGGAAGACATGTTCCCATATAAGCGATCATATCGAGAGCCAGTGTCTCAAATTTGTAGCCGTTTGGCTCTGATGGCTTGACGATCTCTCCATCCTCACCGACATAAGGGATAGCCTTCTTGACGATGTGGAGAGGCATACTTTCATTCATGATCTTCATCAGTCTGTCAACCGGGAAGATATAGTTTAATGTAACTCCATAGTTGTAAGCGTAATCGCCGTTGGCATCGCGCTCATCACGCATGGCATCTGTGAGTTCATAATACTCGACGATATATGGCTTTCCGTGGTTAGTACACAGGACGCCAACCTTCTCGTCAGGGTATGCTTTTTTGACAACCTTTCCGCCGGAGAGGAAGCCCTCTGTGAGAACTGCTCCGAGGAATACTGGGTCTGCAATTCTCTGAAGTACATTGTCAACTGAGAATACATTTATATACTTGATTCCGTATTTCGTGAGCTTGTCGAGGTGGCCGGCCTTGCAGAGGGATGAGAACCATCCACCGTTGCCGTTAGGAGACATGGCAACCTTTCCCTTCTCCTCGAGATATATCTTGCCGTTGAAGTCCACTGAAGGAACCATTTCCTGTTTAAAGAAATGAACATATTCAGGATTGTAACCGAAGTAGTCATGCTCTTTGAAGAATGATGTTGTGTCATCGTGGTTCTTCTCATTGGTCATGATGAAGAAATGGATCCAGGTATCTGCCATCTTCACAATATCGAGGGTGTGCTCGATGAGAAGCTGGAATATAAACATATCCTTGGTGACACCGACGTTGAAGGTTCCCTTAGGACCGGAGAATCCAAGACGGGTGCCCTGACCACCTGCCAGGAGGACCAGTGCCAGATCGCCAGCTTTGATGGCTTCAAGGCCTGCGTTCTTGTATATATCATATTTTTCTGCAATGCTGTCCATCTGGAGAGCTGCAACGGGAGCGATATCAGAATCACTTCCTGATGAATTGTGTCCGATCATATCGATAAGTGAGAAATCAATTTCACTGATCTGGTTCAGGAGTGCTGCCTGTTCAGCCTCGCTGAGAGTATCATAATACTTTAATAAGTGTAGCTGTCCTTTTTCTTCGAGAAGCTTGTAAGCGTTTTCGTAATTCATAAAAATCTCCTTAATAAATGTGTAGTTTGTATTTATTTTCTCTATCCGTGTATAATCCCTAAATTAATGATATTTCTTCTTGATCTCAATAGTGTCTGTGAATACCTTCCAAATGTCCTTGATCTTGATCCTTCTTCCATCTGATGCATCGTCCCTGCTGTAATTCAGGACGATAGGAGCTTCGGATATCGAATATCCCTGTCTGTGTGCAGCCACAAGGATTTCAATATCAAAAGCATAGCCCGATATGGAAAGGTTCTCGGCAATCGGCTTTATGACTTCTGCTTTGAAAAGCTTTATACCGGTCTGGGTGTCATGGATACCAAGATGAAACAGCATTTTGAGCATAATATAATAGCTGTAGCTCATGACTCTTCTAATAGGAGGATAATCAAGCTTGGATTCAGGGTGAAGCTTTGATCCTATGACTATGTCAGAACCGGTGTCCCTCATCTGCTTCATAAATGGCTTGAGAAGAGATGGACTCAGTTCAAGGTCTGAATCAAGGAATGCTATATATTTGCCGGAAGCTTTGGCAATTCCGGTTGTGATAGCATGTCCCTTTCCCTGATTGACATCATATCCTGTATCTACAATATGAGAATCCATTTCGGCTGCCTCGGCAATAAGTTTGCCTGTGGAGTCCTTGCTGCCGTCATTCACAGCGATTATCTCATAACGATGAAGAAAACGGCTGAGTATTCGGCTAGTCTCAAGAAGATTATCTTTGATGTGCTGTTCTTCATTGTAGGCGGGCATAACCACCGACAAAGTAATATTGTTATTATCCATTTCTTGCTCCTTAAAAAATAAGCATTGATATTTAGACATTATTAATACGAGTATACTTTTTTATACATCATGTGTCAAATAAAATAGTGTTAATATGAAGGTGTTTATACTAATTAAGATATAATACATGTTGTAAAAGGAAAAAATATAATGTATTATAGAGCGAGGTAACGACATTTTTAGATATTTGAAAAAGGAGTTCCAATGGATAATAAGAAGAAAAATGGAATGAGATCCAGGTACGATGAGGACATGGATTGGCTGGATGACGATGATGATTATCTTGATGATGGTGGATTGATAGGATCATTGTTGTTCGGGGATAAAAAGAAGAAAGAAAAAAGGCGTGATCCTGAGCCGGAGAGAAAGGCTGATAAGAGACCGGAAAAGAAGCCGGAGAAGAAGACTCAGAAGAATATTTCCAGACCTGTGAAGCCGGAAGAGAATTATGACGAGTATTATCACGAGGACAGCAGGGCAAGAAGAGTGAAGAGTGAGGCCCGGGCAAAGCAGAGACAGACCGGACAGCCTGTAGCAGACAGAGCTGTGGACAGAGGTCCGGTGAAGAGGACACAGGGCACTGTACCGAGGACACAGAGCAATCAGAGTACCGTGCAGAGACCTTCAAAAGCTGCCCAGAGACCACGCAGGAGTATACAGAGCACAGGAAGCTCATCTGTGGACAATCTGCTCAGAGAAGTTGACAATATTGAGACAGATGTGCAGACAAGACATGAGGAGCTTAGACGTGAGGCGTGGGAACGCACCCAGAGAAATGTTGCAAAGGCAAAGGCTGAGGTTGAGAGGCTGGAGCTCGAGAGAGAGCAGAATGCCCGCGAAGAGGCAAGAAAGCTTAAGGTTCAGCAGGAGCTTGAGCGCCGCCAGCAGATGAAAGAAGCTGAGAAAAAGGAAGAGCCTGTTGAGGAAGATAACAAGATCACTGAGCCGCAGGAGAGTGATGCGGAAGTTGTAGAAACTGCCACACAGCCAGTAGAAGAGCATGAACAGAAGACTGAGCCGGCAGATATTCTGGAGAAGAATACGGAGCCTGTCCTTGACGATGAGGTCGAGGAAGCTGCAGAGGCAGAGCCTGTGGTAGAGGCTTCGACAGTATCATCCCGAAGAACAGATGACATGCTGGACATGGATGAGCTTGAGCGTATGGAGAAGGATATTGATGAGGATAAGCTCAGTTATTCGGAATCAGATACGGCTGATCTGGGACTTGGAGACATAGGCAAAGCATTGGGCTTCGATGAAGTGGAGCTTGAGGATGATGAGGAAGAGCCTGAGGAGGACGAGGAGTCAGACAGCGAAAAGTTCTTCAGGGAGAACCTTCTCGATGAGGCTGATCCAAAGGTTGTCAATCCGGAGAGAAAGAAGCTTAACATCAGTACAAGAGTGTGGGCGATAGCGTTCTTTGTCCTGCTTGCACTGTTTATACTCATATGTATAATATATGTCAAGAATTATGCCAGAATGAAGTACAATGAGATGGATATCAATGAGATAAGTGCAGATCAGATACTTGTCAATGACGGTGTCAAGGATGCGACCAAGGGATATCGTGCCATTGCACTCTACGGAGTGGATTCCAGAGATTCGAATATGAATTCAGGAACTAACAGTGACAGTATAATGATAGTGAGCATCAATGAGAGCACCAAGGAGATCAAGCTTGTATCTGTATACAGAGATACTCTGATGGAGATAGCAAGCGGTTCCATGGATACCACACAGAAGGTGAATTACGCATACCAGCTCGGCGGTGCGGTTACAGCCATCAACACACTGAATACCAATCTCGACCTGAATATCACAGATTATGTGGCAGTTGATTTCAGTGCAATGGCAAGTATAATCGATGCCGTTGGAGGCGTTGATGTCAAGGTCATTGATGAAGAGGTGAACAACTTCAATAAGAACCTTGCAGAGCAGATAAGCCTGTCAGGCAAATATTCATCAGGAATAACTGAGGCAGGAGAGTATACTCTTGATGGACAGCAGGCAGTTGCATATTCAAGAATACGATCCACTGGCCAGGGAGATATAACAAGAACCGAGAGACAGAGAATAGTCCTCATGAAGGTTATAGACAAGCTGCTCAGTGCAGACACAGGTTCACTTGATTCATTTGTTGATGTTTCATTTAAATGTATATCAACAAGTCTTAACAAGGACGATATACATGCTCTTGTCAAGAATGTGGCTGGATATAAGGTTGTAGATACCGCAGGATTCCCATTTGCATATGAGGCAAAGGAACTCTCGGACAAGGGTAACTGCCTTGTGGCTGCTGATATGGCATCCAATGTGGAGGCATTACATGAATATCTGTATGGTGCTGACAAATACGTCATATCAGGCACAGTAAAGCAGATAAGCAGCAATATAGAGAGCATATCAGGTGTTAAGTCACAGAAGGTCAAGGTGACGACGGAGGCTCCGGGTGATGGAATATCAGACGGAAGCGACGAGGATGGAGATCTTAGGACGATAACAACTCCTCCAAAGGGAATGATCGTCGAGGAATAAAAAACTAAACATAATAATTAAGCAAGGAAGCTTCAGATATGGGGCTTCCTTTTTTTATGCATCGGAGACATTGAGATATGAGACATCCAATGCTTAAAGAAAGGCTACAATATAAAGAATTGTATATACATTACAGAGCATTGTTTTTTAATCGAAAACTGTCAGATAATTTATTGAAAAAAGTTGTTTACAAACAGTGTAAATGGTAGTAATATATCAAAAACGATAAATGACTTGAGAAAAATACAAAAATAACAATATTTACTTGAGAAACAAAAGTTAAAATCAAAATATCGTTGTGAATGACAAAAACATGGAAAGGACGGAACAGGACATGATTGAGAATAAGAGAGCGGAGAATACCGGATTATACGACCCAAGTTTTGAGCACGATAACTGTGGTATCGGTGCCGTTGTCAATATCAAGGGTATAAAGACACATGACACAGTGAACAATGCCCTCAAGATTGTTGAGAATCTTGAGCACAGAGCAGGAAAGGACGCAGAGGGTAAGACCGGAGACGGTGTAGGTATACTCCTTCAGATATCACATAAGTTCTTCGCCAAGGCTTTAGCTGAGCTTGGATATGACCTTGGAAAGGAAGGCGATTATGGAATAGGAATGTTCTTCTTTCCACAGAAAGAACTGGCCCGCAAGCAGGCAATGAAGATGTTTGAGGTTATAGTGGAGAAGGAAGGCCTCGAGTTCATTTGCTGGAGGGAGGTTCCGACAACACCTGGTATCCTTGGCAAGAAGGCAATAGATGTCATGCCATGCATCATGCAGGCATTTATCAGAAGACCAGAGACAGTTAAGTCTGGTATGGACTTCGACAGAAAACTCTACTTTGTCAGAAGAATATTTGAGGAGAGTAATGATGACACGTATGTTCCATCGCTTTCAAGCAAGACAATAGTATATAAAGGAATGTTCCTTGTCGGTGAGCTCAGGATGTTCTACAACGACCTTCAGGATCCGGACTATGAGTCAGCAATAGGACTTGTTCATTCAAGATTCTCAACGAATACAACACCATCATGGCTCAGAGCTCATCCATACAGATATCTGTGTCATAACGGTGAGATCAATACCATAAGAGGAAATGAGGACAAGATGATCGCCCGTGAGGAGACAATGGAGTCGACCATCATGCAGGATGAGATGTACAAGGTTATGCCTGTTCTTGATCCGGATGGATCGGATTCCGCAAGACTTGACAACTGTCTTGAGTTTCTTGTGCTCAACGGAATACCACTTCCTATGGCAGTCATGATCACGATCCCTGAGCCATGGGAGAACGACAGAGCCATGAGTCAGGAGAAGAAGGATTTCTACCAGTATTACGCAACCATGATGGAGCCTTGGGATGGTCCTGCTTCTATATTATTTACAGACGGTGAGCTCATGGGAGCAGTCCTTGACAGAAATGGACTTAGACCATCGAGATACTATATAACAGATGATGATTACCTTGTACTTTCGTCTGAGGTCGGAGTCCTGGACGTTGATCCATCCAAGATTGTGAAGAAAGACCGACTCAGACCTGGTAAGATGCTTCTGGTAGATACAGTGAACGGACGTCTTATCTCAGATGAGGAGATCAAGGAGAAATACGCGCTTGCAAAGCCTTACGGAGAGTGGGTAGACAGCAATCTTGTACATCTCGCTGATCTGAAGATTCCAAATATCAGAGTTCAGGAGTATACAGACGAGGAGAGAGCAAGACTTCAGAAGGCATTTGGATATACCTACGAGGATTTCAAGAATACCATATATCCTATGGCAGAGAAAGGTGCAGAGGCAATCAGTGCCATGGGTACTGATACACCACTTGCAGTTCTCTCGAACAGCCACAAGCCACTGTTCAACTTCTTCAAGCAGTTATTTGCACAGGTTACAAACCCACCTATCGATGCGATCAGAGAGGAAGTTGTCACATCCACATCGGTATATCTCGGAAAGGATGGTAATATCCTCGAGGAGAAGCCGGAGAACTGTCATGTGCTGAAGATCAACCATCCAATACTGACAAATACGGATCTTTTGAAGATCAAGAATATGAATGTTCCTGGCCTTAAGGTTGCGACACTTCCTATTCTTTATTATAAGAACACATCCATGGAGAAGGCTCTCGACAGACTGTTTATCGAGGCCGACAAGCTCTACAGGGACGGTGTAAATATCCTCATCCTCTCAGACAGAGGTGTGGATGAGAACCATGTTGCAATACCATCACTCCTTGCAGTATCAGCCATGCAGAAGCACCTGGTAAGAACTAAGAAGAGAACTGCGGTTGCGATCATCCTTGAGAGTGCTGATCCAAGAAACGTTCACCACTTCGCAACACTTCTCGGATATGGTGCATGTGCAGTCAACCCTTATCTTGCAATAGAGACAATCAAGCAGATGGTAGATTCGCATCTGCTGAACAAGGATTTCAATGCGGCTGTCGATGATTACAACAGTGCAATATGCCACGGAATAGTAAAGATCGCATCCAAGATGGGTGTATCAACGATCCAGTCATACATGGGATCACAGATATTTGAGTGTATCGGTCTTTCAAAGGACGTTGTGGACAGATACTTTACAAATACAGTAAGCCGTGTTGGCGGTTCTGGTATAAAGGAGCTTGAGAAGACAGTTGATGATCTCCACTCATCAGCATTTGATCCGCTTGGACTTAACACAAACCTTGCCCTTACAAGCATCGGTGCACACAAGTTCAGAAGCGGCAAGGAGGAGCACCTGTACAATCCTGTCACGATACATCTTCTTCAAGAGGCAACAAGGCGCGGCGATTACAAGCTGTTCAAGCAGTACACAGCAGCGCTCCATGATGAGCAGAAGCCATTCCACCTTAGAGGTCTCATGGACTTCAAGTTTGCTGATAAGCCGGTTCCACTCGATGAGGTTGAACCAGCAAGTGAGATAGTCAAGAGATTCAAGACAGGTGCCATGAGCTACGGAAGTATATCACAGGAGGCACATGAGTGTATGGCCATCGCCATGAACGAGCTGGGCGGTAAGTCCAATTCAGGAGAGGGCGGTGAGTCGATAGAGAGACTTACGATCGGCAAGGATGGCAAGAATAGATGCTCAGCCATCAAGCAGGTAGCATCAGGAAGATTTGGCGTTACATCGAGATACCTTGTGAGTGCCAAGGAGATACAGATCAAGATGGCACAGGGAGCAAAGCCTGGAGAGGGCGGACATCTCCCTGGCGGAAAGGTATATCCATGGATCGCAAAGACAAGACTTTCGACACCGGGAGTAAGCCTTATCTCTCCACCACCACATCACGATATATATTCGATAGAGGATCTTGCACAGCTCATCTACGACTGCAAGAATGCAAACCGTGATGCGAGAATATCAGTAAAGCTTGTGTCTGAGGCTGGTGTAGGTACAGTAGCGGCCGGTGTTGCAAAGGCCGGAGCACAGGTCATCCTGATCTCAGGTTACGACGGAGGAACAGGTGCAGCACCTAACAACTCCATCCATTACGCAGGACTCCCTTGGGAGCTTGGACTTGCAGAGACACATCAGACACTTATCATGAATGATCTCAGAAATAAGGTCATCCTTGAGGCAGACGGTAAGCTGATGACAGGCCGTGACGTTGCGATAGCTGCAATGCTCGGAGCTGAGGAATTTGGATTTGCAACAGCACCGCTTGTAACAATGGGTTGTGTCATGATGAGGGTATGTAACCTTGACACATGTCCTGTCGGAATAGCAACTCAGAACCCAGAACTCAGAAAGAGATTCAGAGGTAAGCCTGAGTACGTGAAGAACTTCATGCTGTTCATAGCAGAGGAGCTTCGAGAGTACATGAGCAAGCTCGGCGTCAGAACAGTCGATGAGCTGGTTGGACGTTCAGATCTCCTCATGAGCAGCGACAGAGCAGATGAGAGAAATGTCATCCTTGATAAGATAATTAACAATCCTTATATAGATATGCCACAGAACAAGGTAAAGTATCACGAGAAGAATGTCTATGACTTCCAGCTTGAGAAGACAGTAGATATGAGAATTCTCATGAAGAAGCTTGGACCTGCACTTGAGAAGGGACAGAAGAAGAGCGTTGAGCTTGATGTGGTCAACACAGACAGATCTGTTGGAACGATATTCGGTTCAGAGATTACAAAGAAGTACGGCGAGTCACTTGATGAGGACACATACATCGTCAAATGCAACGGCGCCGGCGGACAGAGCTTTGGAGCATTTATTCCAAAGGGACTTACACTTGAGCTGGTGGGCGACAGCAACGATTACTTCGGCAAGGGTCTGTCAGGTGGTAAGCTGATAGTTTATCCGCCTCGTTCAGTTAAGTACAAGCATGAGGATAACATCATCATAGGAAACGTTGCACTGTACGGTGCCACAAGTGGTAAGGCATTCATCAACGGTGTTGCCGGCGAGAGATTTGCAGTTCGTAACTCTGGTGCCACGGCGGTCGTTGAGGGTGTTGGCGATCACGGATGTGAGTACATGACAGGTGGTAAAGTAGTAGTTCTTGGAACAACAGGCAAGAACTTTGCAGCCGGAATGAGCGGTGGTATCGCATATGTACTTGATATGGGCAACGATCTGTACAAGAGACTTAACAAAGAGATGATATCCATAGAGGCTGTGACAGACAAGTACGAGGTGAGCGAGCTGAAGCAGCTCATCATGGATCATGTAAATTATACAAATTCAGAGATAGGCAAGAGGATTCTTGAGGACTTTGAGGGATATCTTCCAAAGTTCAAGAAGATCATACCAAAGGATTACAAGAAA
>OHJN01000870.1_pt1 | contig 13957 bp, 10 predicted proteins | sample 1568531 | NCBI WGS metagenome assembly OHJN01 (sample SAMEA3879594, study PRJEB24766) | human gut metagenome | biome: human-associated habitat; feature: feces | place: USA | collected 1985/1987
GAAGTGATAGTTCGGAAGAAGAAAGACCCGAAATAATAAAGAAATGTTGAATCCTGCCGATAACGGAACGTGTTATCCTCATAATTCAGTCCGCACTCGTCATTTCCCAGAAATAACAAAACTCCGGAGCCTAAATTCTTTTTCAGCAGGGCTCTGCGCTGCATATACGTTTCTTTGGCAAACATACTGTCTTAATTTTTAAGTTCGTGCAACAAAGATAACGATTTTTGTGTTATAGGATTAAAAATTATCTCCCTAATCTGTGTAATCTCTAGTTAAAAAGTTACTTTTGTAGCGAGAAACAGTAGAAAGCAAAAACGAATATGGCACAAGGTTCCCGTCAAATACAATCGCAGGCGCAACAGCAGGTACAAACGCTCTCGCCCCAGCAGATTCTGGTCGTGAAGTTGTTGGAGCTTCCCGCAGTCGAGCTGGAAGACCGTATCCATGCTGAACTATTGGAAAATCCGGCGCTTGAAGAAGGCAAAGAAGACGCTGCTACAGATGAATATGCCGATGGCGTCAGTCCGGAAGAAGGCATGGATAACGATGCCAATGATTATGATTCTTTAAGTGATTATCTCACCGAAGACGATATCCCCGACTATAAATTGCAGGAAAACAACCGCTCGAGGGACGAGCAGGCGGAAGATATTCCGTTCTCCGACTCTACCTCTTTTTACGAAATACTGAAGGAGCAGCTTCGTGAACGCAATTTGACAGAACACCAGCATGAACTGGTGGAATACCTGATCGGCTCGTTGGACGATGACGGCCTGCTCCGCAAATCTTTGGAAAGTATCTGTGACGAACTGGCTATCTACGCCGGTATCGAATCTACGGAAGAAGAACTGGAAGAGGCTCTGTGCATCCTGCAGGATTTTGACCCGGCAGGTATCGGAGCACGCAACCTTCAGGAATGTCTGATGATACAGATTCTGCGCAAGAAGAGCGAAGAGAAGAACCCGTCACCGATATTGAACCTGGAAGAGCGCATCATCAGTGACTGTTATGAAGAATTTACCCGGAAGCATTGGGAAAAGATTATAAAAAAGCTGGATGTTGATGAAGAAACATCAACATTATTAGAATATGATATTGTTGATATGAGCAGGGAAATGCAGGATGAACTGCGACAGTCTATTATGCGGGAAGGGAAGATTTTATATGAAAAAGTATGAGAATTTTTGTTCGGCTTTGTGTAATATGAAAGAAATTTATAAATATGACCCACCGTATGATACGGTTATTTTAACAGGTCTGGTTGGCGTGTTTGAAGTATGTTTTGAACAGTCATGGAAAATGATGAAAGAAATACTGGAGATTCATGGATATGCAGAGGGAGCAACAGGTTCACCGAAAATCATTCTGAAGACTGCCTATAAAGCAGGAATGATAAGAGATGAGGAGCAGTGGCTTCGTGCATTGCAGGCAAGAAATAATGTTACACATTCTTACAATCAGAAAATTGCGTTAGGAATTATAGCTGATGCAAAAGAAGAGTTTTATCAGATGTTTTGCGAACTAAAAACAGAGATAGAAGAAAATTGGCTGTAATAATCAGCGAAGGTATAGAAAGCGAAAGGAAGTATCCATTATGGGACAGATACACAATATTGAAAAACTGACAGATTGTAAATTTTTAAATTTGTACCATTTAAATGCAACAAGCATTCACAATACTCCTGTGTCATATTTCGTGGCATCCCGTGCGAAGAGTATTAACGAATTAAAGATAAAAACAGGTAAAAACACTCCGGATGGCGTGATCATTTACAGTCTTTATGGGGAAAAGAGAGACAGAGTTGTATTAGTACGTCAGTACAGATACGCAATTGGCGGATATATCTACGAATTCCCGGCAGGTCTGGTAGAACCGAACGAAGAATTCCATGAGGGTGCAGTAAGAGAAATGTACGAGGAAACAGGACTGAAATTCACACCTCTGAAAGTAGATCCTGCATTTGAGAAACCTTATTTCACAACGGTTGGCATGACAGATGAATCCTGCGCAACTGTTTACGGATATGCGGAAGGTGAGATCAGCAAAGATGCACAGGAAGACACAGAGGAAATTGAAGTTGTACTTGCTGACAGAGAAGAAGTAAAGAGGATTCTGCGTGAAGAAAATGTAGCGATCATGTGTGCATATCAGCTTATGCATTTCCTTCGGGATGAAGAACCTTTTGCATTTTTGAAGGAAAAACTTTAAACAAATCAGGCAAGTAGCGAAGCGGATGATTTTATCTGCTTGATTAAGGAGAATTAAGGGAGGATTAAAATAATGGCAAAATGGCAGAGAAGCTTCTTCCAGCCTGTGCTTCCGCTGGGAGAAGATGGACGGAGAGTTACAGGAAGTAAAGAACACATTGCACTTTCCAGAATGGCAGCAGGAGAGGGAATGGTCCTTCTGAAAAATGAGAAAAATACACTTCCGATCCGGAGAGGGACGAAAGTCGCACTCTTTGGTAAGGGTACTGTAGACTACGTAAAAGGCGGCGGAGGAAGCGGCGATGTAACTGTAGAATACATCCGTAATCTTTATGAGGGCATGAAGATTAAAGAGGATGAGGGGAAAGTAGAAGTTTTCGATAAACTTGCGAAATATTATGCGGAAGATATTCAGAAACAGTACGAAGATGGTGCCGTACCGGGTATGACAGTTGAGCCGGAGCTTCCGGATGAACTTCTGAATGAAGCGCGAGAATATACAGATACTGCAATCATTACCATCTGTCGTTTCTCAGGCGAAGGATGGGACAGAAAATGTGAAGCAGCACAGGATGGATACGTTCTTGACGGAGAGGAAAAAAGAAACTCCGAGTTGTCAGCGAAGATTTTTGAAAACGGTGATTTCTGCCTGACAAATGCAGAGAATGCCATGGTAGAGAAAGTAAAGAAAGCATTCCCACATGTAATCGTAGTGATGAATGTTGGCGGTATCGTGGACACGAAATGGTTCAGAGACTGTGATGAGATCCAGTCAGTACTGATGGCATGGCAGGGCGGTATGGAAGGTGGTCTTGCAACAGCAGATATACTTTGTGGTGATGTTAATCCATCCGGTAAATTATCCGATACTTATGCAAAAGATCTGGAAGATTATCCATCCACAGCAAACTTCCATGAGTCTGCATTCTATGTAGATTATACAGAAGATATTTATGTAGGATACCGTTACTTTGAGACAATTCCGGGTGCAGCGGAGAGAGTAAATTATCCGTTTGGATTTGGACTTTCCTACACAGATTTCGACTGGAAGATGACTGGTGCTTCCGAAGAAAACGGTGTGATCACGGTTCTTACTGAAGTAACCAATACAGGAAAAACAGCAGGAAAAGAAGTTGTCCAGCTTTATTACGGAGCACCACAGGGTAAACTCGGAAAGCCTGCGAAAGTGCTGGGAGCATTCAAAAAGACCAGCATTCTTCAGCCGGGTGAACGACAGATTCTTACCCTGAAACTTCCTGTAAATCAGATGGCGTCTTACGATGATCTGGGCAAAGTATGCAAGTCTGCATATGTTCTGGAAGCAGGAGAATATGCAATCTATATTGGTACAAACGTAAGAGATGCAGCGAAGATTGACTTTACATATGTAGTAAAAGAAGATACAGTAACTGAGCAGTTAAGCCGGAAGGCAGCACCATATCATCTTCAGAAACGTATGCTTGCGGACGGTTATTATGAGGAACTTCCACAGCGTGAATATGTGGAAGAAGAAGGACTTCCGAGACAGGATAAATATGCCATCGGTCTTCCATGCCCTGATACAAGAGGACAAAAAGGAATAGACTTTCTTGATTTTCTTGATTCCAAGGGAGTTCGTTTCTCTGATGTAGCAGACGGTAAAATGACACTGGATGAGTTTATGGATATCCTGACATTGGATGACTGTATCAATCTCCTTGGCGGACAGCCAAATACAGGCTGTGCCAATACATTTGGAATGGGAAATCTTCCGGAATATGGAGTCCCGAATGTGATGACTGCAGACGGACCAGCCGGACTTCGCATTCTTCCGAAATGCGGAGTGAACACAACTGCATGGCCATGCGCCACACTTCTTGCCAGCACCTGGGATGAAGAACTGGTGGAGAAAGTTGGTAAAGCAGGAGCAGAAGAAGTAAAAGAAAATAATATCAGCATCTGGCTTACACCAGCCTGCAACATTCACAGAAGCCCGCTCTGTGGCCGTAACTTTGAGTATTATTCTGAGGATCCGTACCTTGCAGGAAAGACAGGTGCAGCTATGGTAAGAGGCATCCAGTCTCAGCATATCGGAGCAAGTGTGAAGCATTTTGCAGCCAATAATAAGGAGACAAACCGTAAGGATTCTGATTCCAGAGTATCAGAGAGAGCACTCCGTGAGATTTATCTGAAACAGTTTGAGATCATTGTAAAAGAGGCTCATCCATATACAATTATGTCCTCCTATAACCTGATCAACGGCATCCACGCCTCAGAGAACAAAGAACTCCTGACAGGTATTCTCCGGGATGAATGGGGATTCGACGGAATGGTTACAACAGACTGGTGGACATTCGGAGAACACTATCGCGAAACAAAGGCAGGAAACGATATCAAGATGGCAGCAGGATATCCGGAACGCATAAAAGAAGCTTACGAAAAAGGTTTTATTACTGAAGAAGAAATCTGTCGCAGCGCAAGAAGAATCCTGAATATGATTCTGAAAATTGACTGATGAGTATCATTAATATTTTATACAGGAGCAAAAAAGATAATGGATGAGCGTAAACGAAGTTTACGAAAAGAAATAGTCAGGCTGGCACTTCCGATCGCACTTCAGCAGTTCATGACAGCTCTGGTCGGAGCATGTGATGCGATCATGCTGGGAAAGTTAAGTCAGGATGCCATGTCAGCCGTATCACTGGCCACACAGGTTACTTTTGTATTTAATCTGTTTATGTTTGCATTTATGGCAGGCGAGAATATGTTTGTGGCACAATATTATGGAAAAGGGGATTACACAGGTATTTCCCAGGTGTTCAGCCTTGTGACAAAGATTTGTGGATGTATTGCAGTAGTATTTCTGGCAGGAACCCTTTTCTTTCCGGAACAGCTCATGAGAATCCTGACAAATGAGGAAACTCTGATCGTTCTGGGAAGTGAGTATTTAAGAGTCATCGGCATTTCCTATGTGTTTTCGGGAATTGCACAGATTTTCCTGGCAATCATGAAGAACTGTGGTGCAGTAAATATGAGTACCCTGATCAATGGGGTTATGGTAATTCTCAATATCGCATTGAATGCTGTTTTCATTTTTGGCCTGTCCGGCTTCCCGAAGATGGGGATTAAAGGTGCTGCACTGGCAACCGTACTTGCAACAGTTGTGCAGTTCCTGTGGAGTGTTGGTTATGTATTGTGCAGGATCAGAGCTGTGAAATTCAGTCTCAGAAGCTGTGAGAAAAAGTTATTTGGCCGTTTCTGGCAGAAAACAGTTCCGTTACTGATCAATAATCTTGCATGGGGAATAGGTTTTTCCATGTATTCTGTGATCATGGGACATCTGGGAACGGATGCTGTTGCCGCCAATGGAATAGCGAATATTTCCAAAAATCTTGTTGTATGCTTCTGCCTCGGACTTGGAAATGCAGGCAGTATCATAGTGGGAAACCGTCTTGGTGCAGACCGTCTGCAGGAAGCAAAAGAGGTAGGCGAGACACTTACCAAAACTGCGATTATTGCAGGAATTGTATCAGGCCTTGTCCTGATCGCCTTATCACCATTTATCACAAAAATGGTAGATCTCACCCCGACAGCCCGCGGATATCTGCAAAAAATGCTGCTGATCTCTTCCTATTACATCGCAGGAAAATCAGTAAACTGTATGACAATAGGAGGAATCTTCGCAGCAGGCGGAGACTCCAAATTTGGAATGCTGTGTGATTCTGTAACTCTGTGGTGTATCATTGTTCCTCTGGGATGCATCTGCGCATTTATCCTGAAACTGCCGGTTATGGTTGTCTACTTTGTACTCAATCTGGACGAGATCATTAAACTGCCAGTGGTCTATAAACATTATAAGAAATATAAATGGATTAAGAATCTTACATAATTTTACACGTTTCACAGGCACATATACCGGATATCCGGGACTATGTGCCTGTTTTGTTTTAATGATATTTATGCATCCGTACATAATAGCTGATGCATAAGATCACAGTGGCTCCGCTCCATGCTGCAATCTCTGCAAAGAAAATACCGTCCTGTCCGATAAAATGGGGAAGAATCAGTGCAGCACTGATACGCATGACGAATTCAGCCATACCACTTACCATAGGCATTAAGGTATCTCCCAGCCCCTGAAGTGCAGATCTGTACACGTACAGAAAGTACAAAACCCAGAGCATGGCAGCCATAATAGAAAGGTATTTAAAAGCAATTGCCAGTACCTGCTGTGTCTGCTGCGGTTCACCTGAGATGAAAAGTGAGAGAATATTTTTTCCAAATAAAAACATGGCAGCAGAAATGATTAGTGAGGTAAGTAGGGAAAGCAGCATACTGCTGCGGACGCCTTTTCTGATCCTGTCAATCTTTCTGGCTCCCAGATTCTGACCCACATAGGTAACGATGGCATATCCATAGGAAATAGCAGCCATTTCCAACAGACCATAAAGCTTGTTTGTAGCTGTAAATCCTGCCACAAAAAGGAAACCGTAGCCATTGATCACATACTGGACTACCAGACCGCCCACACCGATGATGATATTCTGGAATACAACAGGAATACCAAGCTTCATCAGGCGGGCATTTATGCCGGAGGCAGGCATAAAATCTGCTCTGGTCAGATGAACGATATCAATTCTGCGTAAAATCAGGAAACAGTAAACAGCGGAGAAGCTCTGTGCAATCACAGTTGCGATTGCTGCTCCTGCCACACCCCATCCGAAGCCTGCCACAAAAAGGATGTCCAGTGAGACATTCAGCACAGATGCGATGATCATTGCGGTTAGCGGTGTTTTACTGTTTCCCATAGCCCTTAGGGCAGAGGCAAACATATTATAGGCTGCTGTGGCGGGGATTCCACAGAAAATGATGCGCAGATATAACAGAGACATTCCGATAATATTGGAAGGTGTATGCAACCCTGCTAATACCAGCGAAGCAAATGACTGGCTGAGAATCAATACTCCGGCTGCGATGAATGCGGTCAGCCGGTAACTGTGAGCCAGAGATTTACGCAGATTTTCGAAATCCTTTGCCCCATAATACTGGGAGAGTTGAATAGAAAATCCCTGAGTGAGTCCTGTGGATATTCCTGTGACAACCCACATCAGAAAGTCAACAGCACCCAGTGCGGCAAGAGCCTCCACACCTACAACCTGGCCAACAACCATGGTATCCACCATTGTATAAAGCTGCTGACAGATATTTCCCAGCATCAGTGGAATTGCAAAAAGAATGATCAACCGTCCCGGTGAACCGGAGGTCATATCCTGAATCTTGGTTTTCATTAGTATAAAAGTTCCTTTCCGGAGCATATTTGAAAAAGTTTAGAAATGATTATTCGAATATGCCCTGATATTTACATTAATAATTTGTAACTATTCAGTAGTCTGCTATCCCGCGAGGTGTTTTGGCACGTAAGTACCAAAATCCCGAGACATACAAGCCAAAATGCCATCACCGCAGGTGATTTTTAATGCATTTTGGCTCGTAACTGTGAAGGTACTGAACAGTTACACATTTTCCATATCACCGGAATTCTCCGTAGAAACAGCCGGGACTGTGATCGTCACAGTTGTCCCCTCGCCCGCTGTACTTTCAATATGCAGTCCGTATTTCTCTCCGAAAAGCCTCTTCAGACGCGCATTAACATTCAGGATTCCAATGGAGATGCCGGATTCCACACGTTTCATATCATTCTGATCCAGCAGACGGTTCATAGATTCCGCATCCATTCCCGCACCATTATCCTGAACTGTGATCACCAGATTCTCATTCACATGTTCTGAACGGATCAGAAGCTTTTTGTCCTTACGGCGGACGTTTCTGAGACCATGTGTAAGTGCATTCTCCACAACCGGCTGGATGCAGATACGCGGCATCTGATCTGCCAGTGTATCGCTGTCAATCTGATAATCGTAAGCTATCGTTGAGCCATTTCTCACATCCATAACATAGAGATAATTTCTCACATGCGCCATTTCATTCTGCACAGTGGAAAGCTCATCTGTCATATTCAGACTGTAGCGGAAAATTGCAGACAGTGAATGACACATACCGCTTACCATCGGACAGTTCTGAGCATTGGCAATCCCGCTCATGGTATCCAGTGTATTATAGAGGAAATGGGGATTGATCTGCGCCTGCAGCATTTTGTATTCCGTACGCTCTACCAGCATTTTATGCTGCAGTTCTTCCTGCGCCATGACCTGCATACGGTCAAGCATTTCATTAAATTCCGTACCCAGCGTAGTCAGCTCCTGGGACCATCCTACGGGCTGCACCCGAAGCTGGGTTTCTCCGTCCTTGATCCGCGTGATAGTGCTGCTCATCTCTTCTACAGGCTTTGTCATCCACTGAGACACAAACAATACGATCACCATAATTGCAAGGATCATGGCTCCCATTATAATAAGAAGTGTTCGAATCAGTGTCTTCTGCGTTGCAGTGAGAAGAGACTGTGAGACAAGCACAAATGCCTCCAGATTATAATTCTCCTGAGACACCTGGATCAGATAATTCCCATCATACTCCTGTTCCAGTTCACCGGATTTATAATGACTTTGTACAACCTTTGCAAGCTGTTTCTGGATTCTGCACTGACTCTCTGAAGCCTCCCCGGTCATTGCGATCACCCGGTCATTTAATGGCTGCAGCCACAGACATACCTGCTCTACATCTACATATTTAGCCATAATAGAAGTAAGTGCCGCACTGTTAATATCACAGACCAGATACCCCAGGGCATTCCTGTCTGCATCATAATTATGCAGTTTCAGCACAAATCGCACAATATCTTTCTTTGCGGCAGAATTGTGATATCCGGAAATCATCAGATCTGTACGTTTTCCATGCACATAATCATAAACCCGTTCTGAATTATCATCATACTCTGCCTTGTAAATATCTTTGGGATATGTAACTGAATTGTAGCGGTAGCTGCTGATCAGATGATCCTTTGTATCATAAAGATACATGGCAAGAAGCTGATCCTCCTTTGTAAAACGCTTCCTTGCAAAATACCAGCTTCTCCAGTAATAATCCTTCATGTCTGTATCTTTTTCCGCAGCTTCACGCATAGCTGCGATAAGATCCTGCTCACTGTAGATCGTAAGCATTTCCCCTCGTATTGTGTGGATAAAATTAGACAGATCTGTCTGCATTTTATTCAGAGAAATCTCATGATCTGAAATGCTCTCTGCCCGAATCTGTCTGCGCAGAGACTGATGAAACAGAAATGTCTGCAGAAGAAGTGCGAACACTACACTTGCAATGCACAGAACAAGCAGTGCCCTCCGCATTGTCCACCTTTTTTTCATTATTCCTTCCCCCTCATGTCAAGCGGATAAAAATCATCCGCTTTGTTACGCGGCTCTACATCGAATAACTGCTCCGCAGTTTATTCGGTTAGATACCTGATAATTCTGTAGCAATTCCTGTAAATTTCACATTCTGATAAACAGATACAAAATGCATTATCCACAAAAAATCACCATATATCCTTATCATAATTATACATTATCACAATTATAATACAGGAATTTTGCATTGAAAAGCAAAACAGGAAACTTCCATCAAAAAAACAGCAGTAAAGTGTATGTCAATCCAATCCACCTTACTGCTGCCTGTTTTTCCTGATAACATCTAACTCAATATTTGTCAAACAGATATTCACAATCCGCTTCGCTGGCTGCTCATAATTTTATGTTCAGTAACACCCTTTGCGGCATACTTACTTTTCAATATGTACTGCACCTACTGCGCGGATATTCATTGGATATACGTTCTCTTTTCCGGCAAATTCAGAAATATAGGAAACATAGTTCTCTGTTTCTTCTTCCGGCACTACGCACATGATAACACCGGCAAATCCGCCTCCATGGATACGGCAGATACCTTTGCCCAGTTTCTCAAGGAAAAGATCTGTAAGAGCAAGCGCAACAGAAATCTTCTGCTCTGTATATGCTTTGATCGGATAGCAGTTCTGAAGTAATTCCCAGGAAGATTTTCCTGATTCACTGAGTAGCTTCAGTACAGTCTCACCATCTTTCTCTTCAACTGCTTTTGCAGCTCTCTCTACACGTTCGTTCTCTTTGAAGAAATGAATCGCTCTTAAGATTGCTCTGTCATTATCGATCTTATCCATATTTGCAAGCACTTTGTCAAGAGTTGTCTCACAGAGAAGCTCTGCTCCTGCTGCCTTGGCTGCTTCTTTCATTTCCATAGGGATCTCAGAGTATTCTTCACTTAAATCAGCATGACCTTTTCCTGTATTAACGATTACAAGATGATGATCATAATCATGGAAAGAGAAGTTTACTTTCTCATATTTTGGATTCTCTCTGTCTGAGAAGTCCAGAAGGATCGGTCCGCCAACTGCACATGCAAGCTGATCCATTAATCCGGAAGCCTTCAGCCAGTAAACATTCTCAGCATACTGTCCTGCTTTTGCATAGTTGATGTATGTCATTGCACCATCATTAAAGAAATAATTAATGATGGAACATACCAGCATTTCGAAAGATGCAGAAGAGCTTACACCTGCTGCGCGGATTACATTTGTAGTCACATAAGCATCAAAACCGGCTACTTTAAAACCGAATTTCTGAATAGCTTCCACCATACCTGCTACCAGAGATACGGTTCCCTGAGCCTTCGGTACGCTGGCAAGATCATTGATGTCTACGACAACTTCCTTGTCATATCCTTCACTGGTGATACGGATAACACTGCTGTTATTCGGGTAAGCTGCACCGATGGTATCCATATCAATGCTGCCTGCAATCACACGGCCGCCATTATGATCTGTATGGTTTCCGATGATCTCAGTTCTTCCCGGTGCTGTAAAAAATTCTGCTATATCATGATGGTAAATTTCTGCGAAATGATCAGCTACAGCCTGAAAACGTGCTGCTGATTTCTCTGCTTCGCCGTAAATACGTGTCAATTCATTTTTATTTGGAATATTCATTGTAAAAATCCTCCGTTCATTTTTCCGGTCTGACCGCTGATACATAGTTTTATGAGTACTATGTACTGACAATTTTCACGGTTTACAGTGGCAGTGCAGGTGTGAAAACCAGCGGCAGACGGGAATATGTGTATGAAAGTTTGGGAGCAGCCTTATCAGCTACACTCTTGAATTAAAGTATACCCTGCTGTGTCATAAAATTCCTTGATAATCTCAGGGGAAAATAGTAAAATCTTGCGTTTATATCTATATAAGTGTACAATATATTATATAAGTCATCAACAGCAATTTCGCATAACGGTCTTTCTCTGATGCAGCAGGTTGTCTGCAATATTTTCCGGAATTGCTATAAGATAGGATAATTAAAGATCATCATATATTCTCAATGGAGGACGCATATATAATGGCAGAGATCATAACCGACGGCTCACAGAAAGAACTGAAGAAACATGGCAGTGATGAATTTCCTTTGCTGGTAAGCTACGAGAAACTTTCCGGCTACAAATCCGGCTCCTTTCTCTGGCACTGGCATCCTGAGATAGAAATCACCCTTGTCCTGGATGGACAGATTCTCTATAAAGTAAACCAGTGTACCTACCACATGAAAGCAGGAGATATCCTTCTGGGAAATGCCAATGTACTCCACGCAGGCTTCATGGAAGATATGAAAGACGGCAAATATGTCTCCATCACTTTTCTGCCAAAGATTATCTATGGTTCCTACGGAAGTATCCTGCGCAGGAAATATGTGGAGCCATTTTTACACAATTTCTCCCTTCCTGCAGTCTACATTGACTATTCGCAGCCCTGGCATGAAATTTTTTCCGAATATGTGAGAGAAATCATAACTCTGTATGAAGAGAAAAAGGAATTTTACGAACTGGATATCACCGGAACTCTGCAAAAGCTGTGGCGCTGTATGCTGCAGAATCTTCCGGAGAACCTCCCCTATACGGAACACAGCAAACTGGAACGCAACCGTATGCGTGAGATCATGGATTATCTGGAACACAATTACATGAATAAAATCCAGATGAAAGATATCGCAGAGGAAATCCACCTCTGCGAGAGCGAATGCAGCCGGTTATTCAAGAGATACATGAACGTATCCCTGTTTACATTTCTGCAGGAATACCGGGTGGAACGGAGCCTTGAATTTCTCCTCAGCTCCGACGACAGCATCATGGAAGTCGCCCAGAAATCCGGCTTCACAGACTCCAACTACTATGCCAAGGTATTCTCCAGAGTAAAGGGCTGCAGCCCGCAGAAATACAGGAAGCAGAATATACGGAAAGATATGTGAGATTATATACAGGTTATATTACTCCACAGAAACAGTATTCTGCTCTAGGTATTTCTTCAATGAAGAGACATACAGATTCCCCACCTTACTGAGGATTGAATTCTTTCTGGTAATATAGCCAATCTCCATGTCGCTGTTCTGGTTCTGCTCATCCCCTTCGAAGGGAATTGCCAGATAGTCACTGCCATTCAGCTCCTCGCAGATGATTCCGGAACACAGGGTGTAGCCATTGAGTCCTACCATCAGATTCAGCATAGTCGCCCGGTCTGAAGCCTTAACTGTTCTGGAATATTCATTGGTAGACAGAATCTCCTCTGACAGATAAAAACTGCTCTTATCTCCCTGTTCGAAGGACAAGCAGGGGTATTTAGCCAGCTGGCTGTAGCTGATGGATTTCTCATTTGCCAGTGGATGATTTTTCCACAAATATACATATGCCTGACAGTCAATCAAATGATGAAACTCCAGATTCGCAGAGTGGAGAAGCTTTAGCAGTGCCTTTCTGTTGAAATCACTGAGATAAAGTACTCCCACCTCGCTTTTCATGGTGCTGACGTCACTGATCACATCTGCAGTCTTTGTCTCCCTGATGGCAAATTCATATTCCGACACATCAAACTTCTGCACCATATCCACGAATGCTTTCACTGCAAAAGAATAATGCTGGGTGGAAACGCCAAATTTCTTCTTATAGGAACCACCCTCACTGTATTTCTCAATCACACTTTCATACTGTCCGTATATCTGACGGGCATACATCAGAAATTCTGTCCCGTCATTGGTCAGTGTCACACCACGACCGCTGCGGTTGAATATAATGATTCCAAGCTCCTTCTCCAGTTCCTTCACTGCATTGGTCAGAGAAGGCTGGGAAATATACAACGCCTCCGCAGCTTTATTTAATGAACCAGTTTCGGAAATTGTGATGATATAATTCATCTGTGTTAGTGTCATGTTGTCTCTCCCTTACATATCCTTAGATCTTTTAATCAACTTTTTTCAAAGTATTTTCTCTGGCTGTAATAATCTTACTATATCATCTGAAGTTTCTCAACATTGCAATTTCTGCAAACAAAAATCTCCTGTGCAGACATATCAAATCGATTTCCTATCTGCTTCAGAAGATTTTTTATAAAAAATAATTACAACAGTCTGAATACCTGCTCTGCAGTTGCAGCCATATTTGATTTTGCAGTGTCCGGATCCATTGCTTCTTCCAGTGTGGAAATTCCGCGCACGATTGGAAAGAAGGCATCTATTCCTACTTCATTGCAGGCAACTGCCTCCTTCGTAACACTTCCTGCAAATGCAATGGTTTTTGCGCCATATTTCCTGCCAAGCTTCGCAACGCCCACCGGGGCTTTTCCCATGGCAGTCTGATAATCCAAACGACCTTCCCCTGTCACAACCACATCTGCATCCTTCATCTCATCCTCTATATGGACAGCATCCAGAATAAGCTGTATTCCCGGTGTCAGCTCTCCATCCAGATA
>OHJN01000876.1_pt1 | contig 13876 bp, 9 predicted proteins | sample 1568531 | NCBI WGS metagenome assembly OHJN01 (sample SAMEA3879594, study PRJEB24766) | human gut metagenome | biome: human-associated habitat; feature: feces | place: USA | collected 1985/1987
AGGCACCTCGGACATTTGTGTAACATTTGTAGTTTATGCTTGTGGTAAATCAATAAGAAACATCTGCCTCCACAGCGGGGAAAAGAAAAAAACCGCTGACGGGCAGATCATTTCCCATGCAAACCCACATAGCTGATACGGCGGTTTTGAGTAGATCAAGGCCGCTGTTTCTTTTTGCTTTTCCAACGATGCTCATGCAATCAAGAGGGCGGTATATAGGAGGATACCGCCATGTCAATTTTTGTCATTCATACCACCCATGAGCTGCACCAATTAAAAAAAGCCTTGCCCCTCCTCTGGGGAGATATGATTATCTATCGGCATTATCATTCCAATTAAAACAGAAGAATTATGGTTATTTTTGTTGCGCCAGTTTCCCATTGTGTGGAGCTGGCGCTTTTTGCTGTCGATTTTTCGGGAAAGTTCTCGAAGTACGTCGCTGCCGTTCCCCACCTCCATTCGATTCACCCGTCAATCACCCGTGAATCGAAATGGAGGTACATAATGAAGAAAATTAACCTTCGGGAGCTTTATCCTGATGTTTATACAACAGACTTTTTTGTAGATGTGACAGAGGAAGTAATGGAGACTATTCGGGCAGCTGAACGTGCGGAGGCTGCGTATGAGCGAAAGATGTATCGTTATAAAGCACAGTATTCTCTGGATTGCGAGAATGGCATTGAAAATGCGGTGTTGTTGAAGCCGCAGACACCGGAGATGGTTCTGGAGGAAAAACAGTTTCAGGAGCAGGTCTATGCCGCTGTGATGAAGCTGCCAGAGAAACAGGCAAAGCGAATTTATGCCCGATACTATCTGGGAATGACGGTAAATGAGATTGCCGAAGTAGAAGGTGTAGACCCAAGCCGTGTCCGTGACAGCATCCGGCGCGGTCTGAAGCGGCTGGCAAAGTATTTTTAGGATAGAATAACAAAGGGCGCAAGGCCACATAGTGCTTCTGGCACAGGGCTTTGCGCCCTATTTGCAAGCTTGTATTCTTCGAGCAAAGGAAATATAATAAACCATATTGGAGGGAAACTATATGGATTATATGACGCTGAAAGAAGCAAGTGAAAAATGGGGTGTTACCCCAAGGCAGATCAATTATCTGTGTGCCGGTGGGCGTATCCCCGGTGCTGTGAAGATGGCTACCATTTGGCTGATTCCCAAGGATGCGGAGAAACCGGCAGACCGTCGTTTCAAAAATACAAAAAAATAATCCTCTCGTGAGATTTCTGTGACATTTGGATGCTACACTAAGAATGAAGGAGTGTGATACAATTGCGAATTTTAGTAGTCGAGGATGACCGGCTTTTGAATAATACTTTGTGCTATAACCTGTATACTGCGGGCTATGTCGTGGACTCTGTATTGACAAAATCAGCAGCTAGCAACTTTCTGACTAAGCAGGATTATGACCTGATCGTGCTGGATGTAAACCTGCCAGATGGGAATGGCTTTGATTTCTGCCGGGAGGTAAAAGAGCGCCGGCCGGATACGGCGGTGATCTTCCTGACCGCAAATGATATGGAGAGCGATATGCTCAAAGGATATGAGTTGGGCGCAGAGGACTATGTGACCAAGCCATTTCCTATGAGCGTCTTTCAAAAAAAGCTGTCCGTGGTGCTGGGGCGGCTGGCAAAACAATCTGGCGGCGGGGATTGTTATGAGGATAGCGCACTATCCATCAATTTCTCGGAGATGACTGCTTCTCTGTCCGGTAAGGCGCTGGTGTTCACTCCGTTGGAATACCGGCTGTTGAAAATCCTGACCAAAAATCCGCAGAATGTTTTGACCAGGCAGGTGCTGCTTGAAAAGCTGTGGGATGCCGATGGGAACTTTGTGGATGAACACGCCCTGACTGCGGCCATCAGCCGGGTGCGGAATAAAATTGAAACGGATGGACGCCAGTACATCAAGACGGTGTACGGTATGGGCTATATGTGGATCGGAGGGGCATCGAAATGAATATGCGAAAACTCTCCATCAACAAAGCCTGCGTCCTTTTGGGAACGCTTTTGCTGCTGGCGGTTGGTGCAGTCTGCACCGCTGTTCATCTGCTGACCCAGAATATAACCGCTGTCCGGTGTGTGTTCCTGTTCAGTCTTTTTGTGCTGCTCTGCGTCATCTGCTTTGTGGCGCTGATTCGTCGGAAGCTGGTCCGGTTCTCCGATGCCTTTTGTGGTCAGATGGATGATATGCTCTCCGAAAATATGCAGCCCAAGCAGACGGTTGAAGAAGAAAACCTGTTCTATAAAATCAACTACCGGCTGGGGCGACTGTACGAGGTCATGCAGGAAAATAAAAACAGCATCGCAAAGGAACGGGCTGACCTGCAAGAGCTGATTTCTGACATCTCCCATCAGGTCAAGACCCCGATTGCCAACTTGAAGATGATCAACAACACGCTGCTTGAAAACGAGGTTCCCCCGCAGAAGCAAAAGGAATTTCTGACAGCCCAGGCCAGACAGCTTGATAAGCTGGACTTCCTCATGCAAGCCATGATTAAAACCTCCCGCCTGGAAACAGGAGTCATTTCACTGGAGCAAAAACAGCAGCCGGTTTATGATACCCTTGCCGCTGCCCTGGGCGGGATTTTGCTCAATGCCGAAAAGAAACAAATAGATGTGCAGGTGGAATGCCCGGAGCATTTGGATGCACGCCATGATAGAAAATGGACAAGCGAAGCCCTGTTTAACATTCTGGATAACGCAGTGAAGTACACCCCGGCAGGCGGGCAGATCCATGTGTCGGTGGAAGGCTGGGAAATGTATGTGAAGATCGACATTGCCGACACCGGCATTGGCATTTCAGAGCAGCACCAGGGAACGATTTTCAAGCGGTTTTACCGGGAAGATGCGGTGCATGATGTGGACGGTATTGGGATTGGCCTGTATCTGGCTCGTGAGATTGTGACCTTGCAGGGCGGTTATATCCGGGTGGTATCGGAAGTTGGGAAAGGCTCAACCTTTTCTGTTTTCCTGCTCCGAAAGTAGAGCAGGCACGCCCCGAAAAAATGAAATGTCACAGGTTCGTGACATTTGGGGCCGAATTTAGCAGAAATTTTTTGTGGCTCATGACATTTCTGTGAGGTTTGGTCGTTACAATGGGTTTATCAAAAAGAAAGGATGGTGTTCTTTATGAGCATTTTGCAAACGACTGAACTAAAAAAATATTATGGCGCAAAACCGAACATTACCAGAGCCTTGGATGGTGTGACCCTCTCCATTGAAAAGGGCGAATTTGTTGCCATCGTAGGAACCTCCGGCAGCGGTAAATCTACACTGCTGAATATGATTGGTGGGTTGGATGTGCCGACCTCTGGCAAGGTTATTGTGGATGGACGTGAACTCTCAACATTGAAAGATGAGCAGCTTACCATCTTCCGTAGGAGAAAGATTGGCTTCATCTTCCAGAACTACAATCTGGTTCCGGTGCTGAATGTCTACGAAAATATCGTGCTGCCTGTGGAGCTGGACGGAAACAAGGTAGACAAGAAGTTTATGAAAGAAGTCGTTCAGATGCTGGGGCTGGAGGATAAGCTGAACAATATGCCCAATAACCTTTCCGGCGGCCAGCAGCAGCGCGTAGCCATTGCCCGCGCTTTGGTGTCAAAGCCTGCAATCGTCCTGGCTGATGAACCGACTGGCAATCTGGACAGCAAAACCAGCGCCGATGTGCTGGGGCTTCTGAAAACCACAAGCCAGAAATTCCATCAGACCCTCGTGATGATTACCCATAACAGTGAGATCGCCCAGCTTGCCGACCGCATCATTCGGATCGAGGATGGTAAGATCGTGCAGTAAAGGGGGGCGGGACTATGAATGACATTTTATTTGGCAACAATAATTCCGAAGTAATTACCAAGCTATCCAAACGCTATTTCAAAAAGAATAAGGTACGCAATCTGGCTGCACTGCTGGCAATTATCCTGACTGCTTTCCTATTTACCTCTATCACTTCCCTGGCGTTCAATATGGCGTCCTCCATCCAGCTCTCTCTGCAAATGCAGAAAGGCAGCAAGGCGGATGGCACTTTAGGATATATGACGGAGGAACAGTACGAGCAGCTTGTAAACAGCGATTTTGTGGAGCAGGCAGGTCACCGGCGCATCATTGGCTATGCAAGCAATACTTCCAGCCATTCCATTGAGATCAATTATGCGGACAGTGTGCAGCAGGAGCTGACCTTCTGTGTGCCTACTCACGGAGCTGCACCGGAGAAAGCGAATGAGATCGCCACCACGGATTTGGCGCTGAAGGCGCTGGGTGTAGAACCAAAGATTGGCGCAGCGGTTCCGCTGGAATTTGAACTGCGGGGGAAAACTTATCATTATGATATGGTGCTTTCCGGCTGGTGGGAAGCAAGCAATGACTCTGTGAGCGTTGCGACTGTTTCAGAGCAGTTTATAAAGGAAAACCCCGATGTGGTCCAGAACACTTATGCGGTAGACCATGAAATGTCCGGCGTTACTTTTTCCGATGTCGTGCTGAAGAATAAAGCAAATGTTCAGCAGCAGTTGAATGAGTTCGTTTACTCCATTGGCGGCAATCCAGAGGATATGGGCGCAGACAATTTCATTCTCGCCTCTGAAAATCAAATGTCCCAGGGAGTGACTTCATCAGAGTCCATCGTGTTTGCTGTTGTATTTATCCTGATGTTTGTCGTGTGCGGATACCTGCTGATCTACAATATCTTTGATATTTCTGTGATGCAGGATGTTCGTCAATACGGCCTGCTGCGGACGATTGGCACTTCCACACGGCAGATCAAGGGCATTGTGAACCGTCAGGCGGTCTGGCTCACGCTGATCGGACTGCCTATTGGTCTGATCGCCGGTTTCTTTGCCGGTTGGGTGCTGCTTCCTATCGTGACAGAGATCATTAACCTTGAATACTCTATGGTGGGTACATCCGTATCGACCTCGCCGCTAATTTTTGTTATCGCCGCTCTCTTTACAATCCTGACCGTGTTTATCAGCACCAGGAAGCCTGCAAAAAAGGCGGCAAAGATTTCTCCTCTGGAGGCGATTCGCTACACCGAGCAGAACGCCTATAAAAAGAGAAGTGCCAAGCGAACCAATGGGGTAAAGCTGTCCCGTATGGCCTTTTCCAACCTGGGCCGCAATCGTCGGCGTTCAGCGTTCATCATTATTTCCCTGCTTCTGTGCATCGTCCTGTTTAACTCTATCATCATTGTGACGCAAAGCCTTGATGAAGAAAAGTGGGTAAACCGTGTCACCAGAACAGATTTTAATATCTATAACTCAGCCGCATTTAATGTAATGGAAAGCGTTCAGCACCATAAAGATACGCTCTCACAACAGGCGGTGGATCTGATTGCCGGACAGCCCGGAGTTGAGGATGAACGCTATCTCTACCGAAATACAAAAGACGATAGAAATGTATTGGTTGACTATGGGTTTGAAGATTTAAGCGGCATAGAGCTGTTTCATGAGGAAGAAGGCGTCGTAAATCAAAGCTATCAGGGATATAGCCTGTACACAAGTTCTGATACCGAAAGGCGCTATTTTGGCAATGTGATGGGAGCCTCCGAAAATTTCTGGGCTGATATGCGTATTTTTGAAGGCGAAAAAGATGCCGAAACCTTAACGCAGAAAATGGCTACCGGAGAATATGTCATTATTGGCTGCCCCATGGACAAACTGACAGAGGAACCAAGGAACACTCCGCTGACCGATCAGTTACAGGTTGGAGAGAGCATTTCCTTCTACAAGGATGGGGAACTGGTCAAAACCAGCACTATCCTTGCAAAAGCGATCCTCGTGGGAACGGAAACCGAAACGCCGACAGGCACCACCGCCCAGGCGCACATCGCCGCTGATGCTCCTTTTGTGTATCTGCCGGACACTGTATTTAAGGAAATCTATGACGCTCCCACGCTGCTGACTTATGGATTCAATGTGGATGAAGCCTTGCAGCCGCAGATGGAAGAATTTTTGAGCAGCTATGTGAGTGAAAATACTTCGGTTGCCTATACTTCCACCAAGCTGTTGAAAGAGCAGCTTGATTCGGTCCGCAGCATGGTCCTGGTTATCGGCGGTCTGATTGGTTGCATCATGGCCTTTGCAGGACTGATTAACTTTGCCAACATGATTATTACCAACATCATCACCCGCCGCCATGAGTTTGCTACCATGCAGAGCATCGGTATGACCGGCAAGCAGCTTCGCCGCTTGACGGTCTATGAGGGCATCTACTATGCCGTAGGTGCGGACATTATCGGCGGAGCAGTCGCAGCGATCCTGGCAGTCACAGTGCTAAAGAGCGCATTGAATGGCCCTTCCATGTGGTTCTTTACTCTGAATATTACATTGGTTCCGGTTCTGGTCATTGGTGTGCTTTATCTGCTGCTGGCTGCGGTTATTCCGCTGATCGTTCTCCACTTCTTTAACAAGGGAACTGTGGTGGAGCGGCTGAGGACTCCGGAGTAACGACAGAGATTGCTACAATAGATAATCATAAACCTATTGAAAGCCGGGAGGAGGCATTTCCTCTCGGCTTTCCTCATAAAATTTGAAATCTCACAGATTGGTGAGATTTCAGCTTGTTATTTTGTCGAAATGGAGTATGTCCGTGACATTTCTGTGAGGATTGCCTGTTAAGATAAAAGAAAAGTGAAAAAGTTGCCGCACGATGGCAAAAGAAAAAAAGCCATCGTACAGCGACTATATTGTTATGCACTTTGCAACGGTGGCTTTGAAAAAATCAGAGCCGCCGTTTCCTTTCGTCTATCTAAAATGAACGACGACCCTACACCCTGTAATCTGGTACGGCGGCACATAGGAGGATGCCGCCGTGTCAATTTTTGTCATTCACAATAGCCATGAGTTACACCAGCTAAAAAAAGTCTTGCCCCTCCTCCGGGGGAGTATGACTATCTATCAGTATTATCGTTCCATCTAAATCAGCAGAATAGTAGGTATTTTTGTTGCGCCGATTTCCCGTTATGGGGAGTTGGCGTTTTTTGCTGTCGATTTTTCGGGAAGGCGTGCGAAGTATGTCGCTGTCGATCCCCGCCTCATTTCTATTCACTCGTCAACCGCCCGTGAATCGAAATGGAGGTACATAATGAAGAAAGTCAATCTCCGGGAATTGTATCCCGATGTTTATAAAACCGATCACTTTGTAGAAGTAACAGAAGATGTGCTGGAGACGATTCGTTCTGCTGAGCGTGCAGAAGCTGCTTATGACCGGAGGATGTATCGCTATAAGGCGCACTACTCCCTGGACTGCGACAACGGCATTGAAAATGCGATTCTGATGAAGCCCCAGACACCGGAGATGCTTCTGGAGGAAAAACAGTTTCAGGAGCAGGTCTATGCCGCTGTGATGAAGCTGCCAGAGAAACAGGCAAAGCGAATTTATGCCCGATACTATCTGGGAATGACGGTAAATGAGATTGCCGAAGTAGAAGGTGTAGACCCAAGCCGTGTCCGTGACAGCATCCGGCGCGGTCTGAAGCGGCTGGCAAAGTATTTTTAGGATAGAATAACAAAGGGCGCAAGGCCACATAGTGCTTCTGGCACAGGGCTTTGCGCCCTATTTGCAAGCTTGTATTCTTCGAGCAAAGGAAATATAATAAACCATATTGGAGGGAAACTATATGGATTATATGACGCTGAAAGAAGCAAGTGAAAAATGGGGTGTTACCCCAAGGCAGATCAATTATCTGTGTGCCGGTGGGCGTATCCCCGGTGCTGTGAAGATGGCTACCATTTGGCTGATTCCCAAGGATGCGGAGAAACCGGCAGACCGTCGTTTCAAAAATACAAAAAAATAATCCTCTCGTGAGATTTCTGTGACATTTGGATGCTACACTAAGAATGAAGGAGTGTGATACAATTGCGAATTTTAGTAGTCGAGGATGACCGGCTTTTGAATAATACTTTGTGCTATAACCTGTATACTGCGGGCTATGTCGTGGACTCTGTATTGACAAAATCAGCAGCTAGCAACTTTCTGACTAAGCAGGATTATGACCTGATCGTGCTGGATGTAAACCTGCCAGATGGGAATGGCTTTGATTTCTGCCGGGAGGTAAAAGAGCGCCGGCCGGATACGGCGGTGATCTTCCTGACCGCAAATGATATGGAGAGCGATATGCTCAAAGGATATGAGTTGGGCGCAGAGGACTATGTGACCAAGCCATTTCCTATGAGCGTCTTTCAAAAAAAGCTGTCCGTGGTGCTGGGGCGGCTGGCAAAACAATCTGGCGGCGGGGATTGTTATGAGGATAGCGCACTATCCATCAATTTCTCGGAGATGACTGCTTCTCTGTCCGGTAAGGCGCTGGTGTTCACTCCGTTGGAATACCGGCTGTTGAAAATCCTGACCAAAAATCCGCAGAATGTTTTGACCAGGCAGGTGCTGCTTGAAAAGCTGTGGGATGCCGATGGGAACTTTGTGGATGAACACGCCCTGACTGCGGCCATCAGCCGGGTGCGGAATAAAATTGAAACGGATGGACGCCAGTACATCAAGACGGTGTACGGTATGGGCTATATGTGGATCGGAGGGGCATCGAAATGAATATGCGAAAACTCTCCATCAACAAAGCCTGCGTCCTTTTGGGAACGCTTTTGCTGCTGGCGGTTGGTGCAGTCTGCACCGCTGTTCATCTGCTGACCCAGAATATAACCGCTGTCCGGTGTGTGTTCCTGTTCAGTCTTTTTGTGCTGCTCTGCGTCATCTGCTTTGTGGCGCTGATTCGTCGGAAGCTGGTCCGGTTCTCCGATGCCTTTTGTGGTCAGATGGATGATATGCTCTCCGAAAATATGCAGCCCAAGCAGACGGTTGAAGAAGAAAACCTGTTCTATAAAATCAACTACCGGCTGGGGCGACTGTACGAGGTCATGCAGGAAAATAAAAACAGCATCGCAAAGGAACGGGCTGACCTGCAAGAGCTGATTTCTGACATCTCCCATCAGGTCAAGACCCCGATTGCCAACTTGAAGATGATCAACAACACGCTGCTTGAAAACGAGGTTCCCCCGCAGAAGCAAAAGGAATTTCTGACAGCCCAGGCCAGACAGCTTGATAAGCTGGACTTCCTCATGCAAGCCATGATTAAAACCTCCCGCCTGGAAACAGGAGTCATTTCACTGGAGCAAAAACAGCAGCCGGTTTATGATACCCTTGCCGCTGCCCTGGGCGGGATTTTGCTCAATGCCGAAAAGAAACAAATAGATGTGCAGGTGGAATGCCCGGAGCATTTGGATGCACGCCATGATAGAAAATGGACAAGCGAAGCCCTGTTTAACATTCTGGATAACGCAGTGAAGTACACCCCGGCAGGCGGGCAGATCCATGTGTCGGTGGAAGGCTGGGAAATGTATGTGAAGATCGACATTGCCGACACCGGCATTGGCATTTCAGAGCAGCACCAGGGAACGATTTTCAAGCGGTTTTACCGGGAAGATGCGGTGCATGATGTGGACGGTATTGGGATTGGCCTGTATCTGGCTCGTGAGATTGTGACCTTGCAGGGCGGTTATATCCGGGTGGTATCGGAAGTTGGGAAAGGCTCAACCTTTTCTGTTTTCCTGCTCCGAAAGTAGAGCAGGCACGCCCCGAAAAAATGAAATGTCACAGGTTCGTGACATTTGGGGCCGAATTTAGCAGAAATTTTTTGTGGCTCATGACATTTCTGTGAGGTTTGGTCGTTACAATGGGTTTATCAAAAAGAAAGGATGGTGTTCTTTATGAGCATTTTGCAAACGACTGAACTAAAAAAATATTATGGCGCAAAACCGAACATTACCAGAGCCTTGGATGGTGTGACCCTCTCCATTGAAAAGGGCGAATTTGTTGCCATCGTAGGAACCTCCGGCAGCGGTAAATCTACACTGCTGAATATGATTGGTGGGTTGGATGTGCCGACCTCTGGCAAGGTTATTGTGGATGGACGTGAACTCTCAACATTGAAAGATGAGCAGCTTACCATCTTCCGTAGGAGAAAGATTGGCTTCATCTTCCAGAACTACAATCTGGTTCCGGTGCTGAATGTCTACGAAAATATCGTGCTGCCTGTGGAGCTGGACGGAAACAAGGTAGACAAGAAGTTTATGAAAGAAGTCGTTCAGATGCTGGGGCTGGAGGATAAGCTGAACAATATGCCCAATAACCTTTCCGGCGGCCAGCAGCAGCGCGTAGCCATTGCCCGCGCTTTGGTGTCAAAGCCTGCAATCGTCCTGGCTGATGAACCGACTGGCAATCTGGACAGCAAAACCAGCGCCGATGTGCTGGGGCTTCTGAAAACCACAAGCCAGAAATTCCATCAGACCCTCGTGATGATTACCCATAACAGTGAGATCGCCCAGCTTGCCGACCGCATCATTCGGATCGAGGATGGTAAGATCGTGCAGTAAAGGGGGGCGGGACTATGAATGACATTTTATTTGGCAACAATAATTCCGAAGTAATTACCAAGCTATCCAAACGCTATTTCAAAAAGAATAAGGTACGCAATCTGGCTGCACTGCTGGCAATTATCCTGACTGCTTTCCTATTTACCTCTATCACTTCCCTGGCGTTCAATATGGCGTCCTCCATCCAGCTCTCTCTGCAAATGCAGAAAGGCAGCAAGGCGGATGGCACTTTAGGATATATGACGGAGGAACAGTACGAGCAGCTTGTAAACAGCGATTTTGTGGAGCAGGCAGGTCACCGGCGCATCATTGGCTATGCAAGCAATACTTCCAGCCATTCCATTGAGATCAATTATGCGGACAGTGTGCAGCAGGAGCTGACCTTCTGTGTGCCTACTCACGGAGCTGCACCGGAGAAAGCGAATGAGATCGCCACCACGGATTTGGCGCTGAAGGCGCTGGGTGTAGAACCAAAGATTGGCGCAGCGGTTCCGCTGGAATTTGAACTGCGGGGGAAAACTTATCATTATGATATGGTGCTTTCCGGCTGGTGGGAAGCAAGCAATGACTCTGTGAGCGTTGCGACTGTTTCAGAGCAGTTTATAAAGGAAAACCCCGATGTGGTCCAGAACACTTATGCGGTAGACCATGAAATGTCCGGCGTTACTTTTTCCGATGTCGTGCTGAAGAATAAAGCAAATGTTCAGCAGCAGTTGAATGAGTTCGTTTACTCCATTGGCGGCAATCCAGAGGATATGGGCGCAGACAATTTCATTCTCGCCTCTGAAAATCAAATGTCCCAGGGAGTGACTTCATCAGAGTCCATCGTGTTTGCTGTTGTATTTATCCTGATGTTTGTCGTGTGCGGATACCTGCTGATCTACAATATCTTTGATATTTCTGTGATGCAGGATGTTCGTCAATACGGCCTGCTGCGGACGATTGGCACTTCCACACGGCAGATCAAGGGCATTGTGAACCGTCAGGCGGTCTGGCTCACGCTGATCGGACTGCCTATTGGTCTGATCGCCGGTTTCTTTGCCGGTTGGGTGCTGCTTCCTATCGTGACAGAGATCATTAACCTTGAATACTCTATGGTGGGTACATCCGTATCGACCTCGCCGCTAATTTTTGTTATCGCCGCTCTCTTTACAATCCTGACCGTGTTTATCAGCACCAGGAAGCCTGCAAAAAAGGCGGCAAAGATTTCTCCTCTGGAGGCGATTCGCTACACCGAGCAGAACGCCTATAAAAAGAGAAGTGCCAAGCGAACCAATGGGGTAAAGCTGTCCCGTATGGCCTTTTCCAACCTGGGCCGCAATCGTCGGCGTTCAGCGTTCATCATTATTTCCCTGCTTCTGTGCATCGTCCTGTTTAACTCTATCATCATTGTGACGCAAAGCCTTGATGAAGAAAAGTGGGTAAACCGTGTCACCAGAACAGATTTTAATATCTATAACTCAGCCGCATTTAATGTAATGGAAAGCGTTCAGCACCATAAAGATACGCTCTCACAACAGGCGGTGGATCTGATTGCCGGACAGCCCGGAGTTGAGGATGAACGCTATCTCTACCGAAATACAAAAGACGATAGAAATGTATTGGTTGACTATGGGTTTGAAGATTTAAGCGGCATAGAGCTGTTTCATGAGGAAGAAGGCGTCGTAAATCAAAGCTATCAGGGATATAGCCTGTACACAAGTTCTGATACCGAAAGGCGCTATTTTGGCAATGTGATGGGAGCCTCCGAAAATTTCTGGGCTGATATGCGTATTTTTGAAGGCGAAAAAGATGCCGAAACCTTAACGCAGAAAATGGCTACCGGAGAATATGTCATTATTGGCTGCCCCATGGACAAACTGACAGAGGAACCAAGGAACACTCCGCTGACCGATCAGTTACAGGTTGGAGAGAGCATTTCCTTCTACAAGGATGGGGAACTGGTCAAAACCAGCACTATCCTTGCAAAAGCGATCCTCGTGGGAACGGAAACCGAAACGCCGACAGGCACCACCGCCCAGGCGCACATCGCCGCTGATGCTCCTTTTGTGTATCTGCCGGACACTGTATTTAAGGAAATCTATGACGCTCCCACGCTGCTGACTTATGGATTCAATGTGGATGAAGCCTTGCAGCCGCAGATGGAAGAATTTTTGAGCAGCTATGTGAGTGAAAATACTTCGGTTGCCTATACTTCCACCAAGCTGTTGAAAGAGCAGCTTGATTCGGTCCGCAGCATGGTCCTGGTTATCGGCGGTCTGATTGGTTGCATCATGGCCTTTGCAGGACTGATTAACTTTGCCAACATGATTATTACCAACATCATCACCCGCCGCCATGAGTTTGCTACCATGCAGAGCATCGGTATGACCGGCAAGCAGCTTCGCCGCTTGACGGTCTATGAGGGCATCTACTATGCCGTAGGTGCGGACATTATCGGCGGAGCAGTCGCAGCGATCCTGGCAGTCACAGTGCTAAAGAGCGCATTGAATGGCCCTTCCATGTGGTTCTTTACTCTGAATATTACATTGGTTCCGGTTCTGGTCATTGGTGTGCTTTATCTGCTGCTGGCTGCGGTTATTCCGCTGATCGTTCTCCACTTCTTTAACAAGGGAACTGTGGTGGAGCGGCTGAGGACTTCGGAGTGAAATATCGTAAAATAACATGTGAGAAAGGATGTGAGCAAAATGGGCAAACTTCTGATTCTGTCCGTTACTGACCACGAAGAACATATACTCAACAAAATTATGGAGCTTATTGCGGATGAGCCAGAGTTTATCCACCTTGCACCATCCCTCCCTCAGTCTGCACTTTCCTTCCCTGGTCTTGAAATTCGGCTAAAGGAACAAACCGTATATTGCAACGGTACCCTCATCGCTTTGACTTACCATGAATTTTCAGTCCTTACATATCTGGCTCGACATCCAGGTTGGGTATTTTCCGCTCATCAAATCTATGAAGCTATATGGCGCAAAGATAGTGAGCACTGTGGCACTGCAGTTGCCAGTGTAATTGGCCAGATCCGTCGCAAGCTGACGCCAGACACACCGAAGGGCGGTTATATCCGCACCGTACTGGGCAGCGGATATAAGTTTAACAGTTCCCCCTTTTAAGACAGCAAGAAAGGCTTCGAGGCCGTAATGATCTCGAAGCCTTTCTTATTTTTCATAAAGCATGGACACTATAACTCAATCAACTATAATCCCTGTAAGAATACTGGCTTCAGATAATATTTAAAGAACTAATCCATGCTTGGATTGCTTCCACCAATACATACTGCTGACGCAAGACGGCCATACCTGTTTCCGGAATGCTGGGGGTGTTTTCTTTTTCCCGTATATTATCTTCCAGATAGGATTTTAAGACACTAATATTTTCCTGAATCTCTGCTATGCACGACTTTTGTTTTTCGGGCGGCAAGGAGTCCAAATTTACAATAACAGCGTTGAAGTCAAGAAAAATGTTAATCGGCTTTGCGGAAATCTCAAA
>OHJN01000880.1_pt1 | contig 13830 bp, 10 predicted proteins | sample 1568531 | NCBI WGS metagenome assembly OHJN01 (sample SAMEA3879594, study PRJEB24766) | human gut metagenome | biome: human-associated habitat; feature: feces | place: USA | collected 1985/1987
CCCCTCTGACAACCAAAGCAACAGAAAAATAAAAGAAAAAGTAATAAATAACCCAACCGCCAGACAGAGATTGTTTTCGAGGTTTTTTGAAGCCCGTTGCCAGACTTCGTTGCCGACCCTCTCCTGTCTGGCTTATTTCATTTATGGAGGTAACTGCCTATGGCAAAAAACAAAACTGAAATCCATGTCACAACGGTATTTGACGGCGAACTGGACGCTACGGACGTTTTCGTGAGCCTGATTGCACAGAAATACAGCCAGAGAAATGATAAAGAATATCTTGCGAAAAAGCAAGATTTAGAGTATAATAAAGACAAGGTTCAGCATGACCGTGTTCCGTCTGGATTGTGCGGGTAAACGGTTATGATGAACGGAATGGAATATACAGGCATGGACGCAATACTGGCGGGCAGCTTCCGGGCGGCTATTTATTGCAGGCTTTCCAAGGACGATGACCTTGACGGGGAGAGCGCCAGCATTGCAAACCAGCGGGATATGCTGGAAAACTACTGCGAGAAGCAGGGATGGGAGGTTGTTGCAGTCTATCAGGACGATGGCTACACGGGGCTGAACATGGAGCGCCCCGACCTGAAACGGATGCTCAAAGCCATCGAGCGCAGGCAGATAAACCTTGTCATAACGAAAGATTTATCGAGGTTGGGCAGAAATTATTTGCAGACCGGCACACTCATTGAGGACTTCTTTCCCCGCCACGGCGTCCGCTATATCGCCATGAATGACGGTATCGACACCATGCGGGAGAATAACGACATTGCGCCGTTCAAGAACATCCTCAACGAGATGTACAGCAAGGATATTTCCAAGAAGGTACATTCCTCTTACCTTCTGAAAGCCCAGCAAGGCCAGTTTACCGGCTGTATCGCCCCTTTCGGGTATCAGAAAGACCCGGAGGACAAAAACCATCTGCTGGTGGACGAGGAAACCGCCCCCATTGTCCGGCAAATCTTCCGCTGGGCGCTGGAAGGACACGGCCCGAACTTTATCCGGCGCAGGCTGGAAGAACAGAAGGTGCCTTGCCCTACATGGTGGAACCGGGAACGGGGCTTCCGCAATGTCCGCACTAAATGGGAAAAGAAAGACCCGGTAAACGGGCGGTATATGTGGGATTTTTCGGTAATCAAGGACATCCTGATGAATCCCGTCTATACCGGGGCTATCGCTTCCCAGAAGAAGGACTACCGCTTCAAAATCGGCACCATCGGGGAAAAAAAGCCGCAGGACTGGATTGTGGTGGAGGAACGGCATGAGCCGATTGTTGACCGCAAGAGCTTTGACATCGTGCAGGACAAGCTGAAATCCCGGCAGCGTTCCCGCCAGACCGGGGAAATCAGCCTGTTTGCGGGGCTTCTCAAATGTGGCGAGTGTGGGAAATCACTGACTATCCGCTACACCAACGACAAGCACCCGAAGCAGATTTATTCCTGTAAGACCTATAATGCCTATGGGAAACAGCACTGTACCCAGCACCGTGTGGAGTACGAAACCCTTTACCGCCTTGTGCTGAACAAAATCCGGGAATGTGCGAAGGCCGCCCTGATGGACGGGGAAGCTGTTGCCGGACGGCTTACCAACACCTGTGAAGCCGAGCAGAAAGGCCAGCGGGAAGCGTTGGAGCGTTCCCTGACGAAGCACGAGGAACGGATTGAGGTACTGGAAAAAATGGTGCTGCGGCTCTATGAGGACATGGTTGCCGGACGTATCAGCGAAGCAAACTTCAATCTCATGCTGGATAAGACGCAGAAGGAACAGGCTGAACTAAAGGAACGGGTTGAACAGGGGCGCAGGAAGCTGGCTGATGAAATCCGCCTTGCCGTGGACGCCAAGCAATGGGTGGACGCCATTCAGGAATACGCCGACATCACGGAGCTGGACGCTGCCACCCTCAACCGTCTGATTAAAGAAATCGTTGTCCATGAACACATCGACAGCGATAAGACACGACACATTTCTATTGAAATTCATTTTAATCTCAAACCCATCCCGGAGGTGGAACAGGTCACGGCCTGACCTGTTCCCGCCGGGGCGGTTCTAAAAAAATTCCATAAATTTCTTGACACGCCGCCGCCCGCCATCGAGCAGAGTTTTACACCTATTTTGGTATGAAACAGCTTATGGCTGGTCTTGGTCTGATCCTCCTCGCTATCATTCTCGTACCTGTTCTTGAGGGTATGATGACGGGTGCGGTGTAATCTGACACACGCTAATCAAGAAAAGAGACAAGCGTAAACCTCGGCTGAACGCTATATAAATGATGCCGTTCCAATAGAATTATGAAAGGTCGCTCAGCGGTGGGCTGTGGTGGGTATGGGCGATAAGACAGAATGGGAATAAACATCGGTTATCTGACAGCGAACCGAACAAGTGCAGGAGATGAGGTCTACACACCATTTTATGCGGTAGAACCGTTACTGGAGTTTCTTCCGAAAGACAAGAAGATATGGTGTCCGTTCGATGAGGAATGGAGCGCTTTCTATCAGTTCCTTTCGGAGAAAGGCTATGAAGTGGAGCGAAGCAGCTTAAAGGAGGGACAGGACTTTTTCAGGTATGAACCCGAACATTGGGACATTCTTGTGTCCAATCCCCCATTCAGCAAAAAGAATGATGTACTGAAACGAGCATTTTCTTTCCAAAAGCCCTTCGCTCTGCTCCTGCCCGTGAACAGTATTCAAGGCAAGGCGAGATATAAGATTTTCAACAACGAAATCCAGATGCTCTCCTTTGACGGGCGTGTGGACTATCATACACGGCAGAACATGGAATGTACCACTAAGGGCAATCACTTCGGCTCTGCTTATTTCTGCCGTGACCTTCTGCCCTCCAAACTGGAGCTTCGGCAGCTTGTCAAATATGACAGACCTTTAGTCACTCCCACGATTGGAGGTGATGAATAATGGGAATTATCAGCGATGCGATCGATGCACTGGAAGATTGGTGTAAAGACTTATTTAAGGACGGCATCCAGTCTCAGTTTGACGGCATTTCCGACCTACTGACCGACACTTTCTCGCAAACAACGGGAACAGGCGGCAGCGGTGGACTTGTCAATGACTTCGTAACTCAGCACCCGTCACAGTTCACCGGCGGAGGTACTGGCGGTACTACGATCTGGACAACGATCGAAACGCTTTGCAACAATGTCGTAGTGCCTATCGGCGGTTTCATTCTGACAGTTATCCTGCTGAATGAACTGATACAGATGGTACTGCGAGGAAATAACTTCAAGGACTTCGATGATTCTATCTTCATTAAATGGATCATCAAAGCCTTGTGCGGTGTAATACTGGTCGCCAACACCTATTACATCGCTTCGGCACTATTCTCGTTTGGCACAACGGTATGCTCCAATGGGCTTGCCACACTATTCGGGACCGGAGATTATCTATCTTCCACACTCTCGATCAATCCGTCGGCTCTCAGCGGTCTGAGCTTGGGTGAGCTGATGACGGTGTGGTTTATTTCCCTGATCGTTCATCTTGGGGTGCTGATACTGATAGTTGCTATCGTTATCACACTTGCAAGCCGTATCATCGAGGTGTTTATGTATCTCAGCATTGCACCTATCCCTATGGCAACCATGATGGACAGCGGTGAATGGGCTTCTATCGGTAAGAACTGGATCAAACAGCTTCTTGCTCTTTCTTTCCAGGGCTTCTTTATCGTGGTGGCACTCGGTATTTTCAAGACGCTGTTCAGCAATGCGATCGTTGCCCTGAATGCAAGTACAGACGGCGTGATCCTGCAAATGGGACTGCTTCTTGGCTATACTGCGGCACTTATCTTCACGATTCTCCGTACAGGAGCTATCAGCAAATCAGTCTTTAACGCACGATAAAACAAGATCGGAGGTCAAAAATGGCACATTACGTTCCTATCCCGAAGGACTTGAACGACATCAAGGAAAAGTTCATCATGGGATTTACAAAACGTCAGGTGATCTGCTTCGGCATCGGTCTTGTTTTGGGTGCGCCCGTGTATTTTCTGACAAGAGCGTCTATCGGAATGTCGGGAGCGATCTTCGCAATGGGGGCGGTCGCCGCCCCTGCGATCCTCTGCGGCATTTACAAGAAAAACGGCGTGTTCTTGGAGAAACAGGTGAAGTTCATGCGTGAATACTTCACAAGACCACGAAAGCGGTATTACCGCACAACCAACGTATTCATGTGCATTGAACGGCACATCGAATACAACAGAATCAAGAAGAAGCTGGCAGATGCCGAAAGAAAAGGCTAACAGCTTTACCTATACATAATAGTATAACTTTCGGTATCTCCGCTTTTGCATATAACGGAGGTTTCCAATGGGCTTTAGAAAGAAAAATGCCAAAAGAAGTGATAACCGCAGTTCTGCTAAGGTTATCATGGGCAAGCCTGCCTCTAAACTGACAAAAGAGGAAAAAAAGATTTTATCCGCACGAATGGCGGAGATCAGGAGTGAAAACGGCGGTAAATCGACTGTGCAGAACACCTGTGTATGTATCAGGACGGCGTGTGTCAGGTGTCGGAGAATTTCTTTTCTCTGACGGTGCAGTTTTACGATGCCAACTACTCTATCGCTGAATTTGAGGAGCAGAACAACATTTTCAGCAAATACTGTGACATTATCAATCTTTTCGATAACACGATCAAATTCCAGCTTACCTTTGAGAACCAGAACCGTTCAAAGGCAAAGCTCGTCAAGACGGTGCAGATACCCGAACAGGACGACGATTTCAATGCGATCCGCAAGGAGTACAGCGAAATGCTCACCGATAAGCTACTGAAAGGCAGTAACGGTCAGAGTGCAAGGAAGTTCCTGACATTCGGTATCGAATCCACATCATACAAGGCAGCAAGGGCAAAGCTGATGAGTATCAAGAATGACGTGATCAAGGGCTTCAAAGCCTTTGGCGTTGATGCCGAGGTACTGGACGGCAGACAGAGACTTGAAGCTCTGTATTATGCCCTGAACCCTTACAGAAACGCCCCATTCATTTTCGATTGGGACTCTATGCTGAGGGCAGGAATGGACACAAAGGATTTTATCTGTCCGCCCTCGATCAAATTCAATAAGGCGGACTTTGAGATCGGCAATGCCTACGGCGCAGTATGGGGTATGAATATCCTCGCCGGAGAGCTGCCCGATGAGATACTCAAAGACTTCCTTGAAATGCAGAACCTTTTCTGCGTGAACATTCATGTTGATCCGCTGGACCAGATAGATGCCCTGAAATTCGTCAAAAAGAAGCTCACGAATGTGGAGCAGATGAAGATCGACGAACAGAAGAAAGCATCGCAGTCGGGCTATGATCCGGACATTCTGCCTCCTGCGATCAAGATGTATATCGAGGACATCGAAAAGCTCCTCGGTGACTTGAACAGCAAAAATGAGCGATTATTCCATATCAGCATTTCACTGAGGGCATACGCAAAATCGAAGAAAGACCTGAAACTTCTTTCTGAGATGCTGAAAAGAACTTGCCAGAAAAACAACTGCATCATGTTCCCGTATGATTACAGGCAGGAGCAGACACTTGTATCCACGCTGCCTATCGGCTATAACGAGATTCCCGTCCGTCGTGAGATGCACACTTCGGGCATTGCGATTTTCGTACCGTTTACCACAAAAGAGCTGTTTCAGGACGGACAGGCTACCTATTACGGTATCAATACGCTGTCGGGCAACATGATAAGAGCAAATCGCTCCCGATTAAAGAACCCGAACGGTCTTATCCTCGGTACGCCGGGTGCCGGCAAGAGTTTCAGCGTCAAGCGTGAAATCCTCGACTGCTTTCTCACTACGCTCGATGATATTATCATCTGCGATCCCGAAGGCGAGTATTTTCCGCTTGTATCGGCGCTTCACGGTCAGCTTATCCGCATCGCCAGCAATTCCGAACAGCATATCAATCCGATGGACATAACCATTGATGACTATATGTTCACCAATCCTATGGAAGTGATTGCAAACAAGAGTGATTTTCTTATCAGCTTGTGCGAGATCATTGTCGGCGGCAGATACGGGCTTTCCGCTGAGGAACGCTCGGTCATTGATAAGTGCGTACAGCGTATCTATAAGCATTTCATCGAGAATGAACCGACTGAGGACAAGATGCCGCTTCTCTCCGACTTACAGCGAGAGCTTCATGAGGAGGGTGAAGTCGCTCTGCGTGTGGCGAACAGCCTTGAAATGTTTGTAAATGGTTCTCAGAACCTTTTCAATCACCGCACAAACATTGATATGAGCAATCGTATCATCTGCTTTGATATTAAGGAACTTGGCAACCAGCTCAAAAAGGTCGGTATGCTGATCGTTCAGGATACGGTTTGGAACAGAGTTTCCGCTAACCGTGAGAAAAAGAAGATCACCCGCTACTACATCGATGAATTCCACTTGCTTCTGAAAGAGGAGCAGACTGCGAAATATTCCGCTGAGATATGGAAGCGTTTCCGTAAATGGGGCGGAGTTCCGACAGGTATCACGCAGAATGTCAAGGACTTGCTTTCTTCTCAGGAGGTCGAGAATATCTTTGATAACTCGGACTTCGTGTATATGCTCAATCAGGCAGCCGGTGACAGGGACATTCTTGCCGAGAAACTGCACATTTCCAAAGAGCAGATGAAGTATGTCACGAACAGCGGTCCGGGCGAAGGACTTATCCGTTATGATAAGGTGTTACTGCCGTTTACGGATAAATTTCCGCAGGATACGCAGATGTATCGCCTTATGACAACCCGTCCCGCTGACCTTGCATAAACTGCGCAGAATGGAGGATTTATGAGCTTACAACGAAAAGAAAATAACCTCCGCAGAGCGCAGGCGCGTTTCGATAAAGTCAGCAGACGGTCGAAGCAGTTTCAGATAGACTTCCGCCGTGAACAGAACAGCAGAGGTCGCTTTCATACCCGTGCCCATATCCTTCGTGGTGAGAAAACGCACCACGGCGGCAGGGGTATCATTCACAAGTTTGCAAATGCAAAATACCGTATTACGGGTGATGCTCCCTCGGTCACAAGGACGATCAAATCATGGCAGCCTAAGACCTTTAAGGGCAAGCTGTTCAAGGCGAATGCCCGTGCGGTCAATTTTGCAGTACATGATGTAGCGCAGACGGCGGTAGATACGGCTCTTGCGACAGAAACGGTAGGGCTGAAAGTATCGGATACTGCCCAGCGTGAAGTCCGCAGCAAACTCAAACAGAAATATACCCGTGAAGCGGTTGACGATTATCACCGTGGAGTATTTCTCATGGGACGGACGGCGACTGATGCTGTCAAGGGCGTTCACAGTCACCTGAAAACCAAGAAGCAGTACAAGCTCGAAAAGGCAAAGTTACAGCTCAAAAAGGCGGATAACAAGCTGTATCGGGCAAAAACGAACCGTCCGAAGCTCTGTGCCAATTCCGCCGATCTGCGGAAAGCGAAAGCGGAGTATATCGGATTTCTCCGTGAGTTTATGGGAATGTCCTTTGTAGAAGCCGTTGAAGCCCTCAACGGTGAACACTATGACCTGACATATACTCCGTCCCGCACCTACGAACAGAAGCCGAAAACAGTAACGGCAAGGGAGCTTTCCCTTGCCGAAGCTGATAATTGCAGGCGTGTATTTGCGTATCTCTGCAAGACCAGAGGGCTTGACTATGACCTTGTGGCTTCACTTGTGAGACAGGGCGTAGTATCTCAGGAAGAAAAGACAGGCAATGTGCTTTTCAAATATTATGACGATAACGGCAAGGTCATCGGTGCTGAAAAGGTCGGTACTTCGACAGAACACCGATTCAAGGGTATTGCCGAACATTCAGCCGATGGGCACGGCTTTGAGGTTGTCCGCGGCACGGGCGAAAAGGCTTTTTTCTTTGAGAGTGCAATAGATATGCTCTCCTATCTGCAAATGCACGATAAGGAAATGACGGATTGCAGGCTTGTTTCCATGATGGGCGTGAAGCCGAATATCGTTCTTGACACGATGCTCCGTCATAATATCCCGCCTGAGAATGTTTTCCTTTGCTCCGACAATGATACCGCAGGCAATGAATTTGCCCAGCGTTTGCAGGAGCAGTATCCAGACATGAAGCGTGTTATCACTCCCGATACATATAAAGACTGGAATGATATGCTTCGTTGTATCCCAAAACAAGTAGAACATGAGACTGAAAAAAAGGAGGTTCAGCAAACGAATATGCAGTATTACGGCAACGAAATGTGGAACAAGGCAACAGATAACAGAGACAAAAACCTTGTGACGATCCAGGCTGCGGATTTTGCAAGATTGCAGAAACAGCTTGATAATTCGGGCATCAATTACTATGCCTATGCCCGTGATAATTCCGTCATTATGGCGATCAATGATAAAGATATAGAGTGGTTCAAGCGTATCGCAGGCACTCCCGACCTTGTTCCCACCAAATCCAACAGACCTTATTCTCCGCCCGAAAAAAACATCTTCGGTTCAGCGGAGTATCGTTATATTCCGCAGAAAGAGTACCTTTCCGCTGACCGTGACCTTGTGCTGAAAATGGCTGAGATCATGAAAGCCCGTGGTATGCAGTTTTCGGGCAGAGTCTATCCGTCCGGCAAGGGTACGCTGACGGTTTCTCACGCTGACCTCTTTGCTGTCCGCAACATCAGGGACGAAGTCGTGAATATGCGTAAGCAGTTCGCAAGTCCCGATAAGGCGCAGGAAGTCGGCAATCGTGACTATCGTGCAAACCGTGATACCCATTACTATATGAGCAAGCTCACACCTGATCAGTTCGGAGAGGTCAAGCCTTTCCTTGAAACAAGTGTGAGCTATCATGCTGTTGTCCGTGACGGTAAGGTTGCTTTTGCGGTCGATAAGGAGAACGCTCCTGCATTTCACAGAGCTTTGGAGAACGCTGTCCGTGAGACAAATATGCTCCGCAAAATGACTGACCTCGGTCTTTCTATGGAGCAGAATATCGCACTTTCGCCCGTAGTTCATCGTCTTGCTGTTGAGGATATGCAGCTTGATCTTGCTGATTTCTTTGACCGCAGATACGATGAAGCACAGTTCGGTGAAATGCTGTCTCTTGTTCAGGCATACTTGGCACAAGCTCCTGCAGAGAGATACGGCGAAAACAGCAAGCTCACCGATATGCTTGAAGCAAAGTCCAGTTTTGATCGCAGTATCGAGCTTTCCGACTTTTTCTCTCAGCACGATTTCTCCGATGAACAGAGGGCCGCTATTACTGCTATGTTCGTGGGTGATGTGACAAGAGGACAGATTGACAGCATTGACGAGAGTTTCACCGCTGAGGATATTCAGGCTTATGACGAGATTCTGCACAATGCTTTGCAGGAATCCGATGTTGCTGACTTTCTGACTGCCCATAAGCAGGCAGTTATCAACCGTGAGAACGCAAACAGAGTTCCTACTGAGGAAGAAGTGCTGTTTCCGCAGGCTGACCTTGCAAAGTTCCTTGCAGTGCGTACTCTTTCCTCCGATGAGTGGGAGGATATGGCGTATCCGATGTTTGAGCGTGGGTATCTTGAAAAGCATAAGCCCAGCGACAAGGCGGCTTTCGGCTATCATCTGAGTGAGCCTGCGTTCTATGACCTTGCCCAGCGTTTCCATTATGGTGAGGATATTCGCCGTGAGCTTGCCCTCGGACTGTTAGAGGGCGGTACTGCTTCTGACATTGAGTTTGTCTTTGAGGACGGCAAGATTTCGGACAGAGTGTACTACTATGCTGAGAACCTCCGTCATTCCCTGCATTTAGAGAGGACTGAGGACGGATATAATTGCAGTTTCGGCGGTATGGAGCGTTTTGTTTCCTTTGAGGAGATCGGCCAGGCTTTCATAGACCGTATCCATGAGGAATTTGACGATCTCGCTTTATGGTGGGTGCGTGACGATATGCTCGATGCGATTCCCGATATGTCCGATGAAAAGATCGCTGACCTTCTGACTGCATTTGACGGTGCGGCTCTGCACGGTTGGGAGAACGGCGATAATATCCCGAAGCTCAACCGTATCAAGAAGGCTCTCCATGATATTCTCGGTGATGAAGCACTGACCGAAAAGGCTTTTGCTATCATCGCAAAGGAAAAGTATCATGTGAGCTTTGATGCAGAAACACCCGAAAAACAGCCGGATAGCCTCTCTTTCCATTTCGGTAAGGATAAGGGCGATGAATGGGTTAGCGAAAGCGACATCGTTCACGATTTTGCCCTTGCACACCCTGATTGCAGTTTTGCCCTCGGCAATGCTGTCCTTGAATACCTTGATGAGAAGCAGCATTCAGAGCGTACTATCCCTGATCTGAAAGCAGGCTGGTACAAAAAGACTGATTTCAGCATTACTGCTGTCATCGGCGGTGAGGAGTTCAACTATGACGGCCGCTTTGATATTGGCGACGGCAAGGGTACGGGCGGCGGTTCGCTGATCGACCATATCCGCACATACAATGAGGGTATCCTCGGTTATACGCAGCACCCGTTCAATCAGCCGGAGTATAAGGAGAGGGCGCAGAGAATGCTTGACATTTTCGTTCCTTTCCTTGAAGCACACTCTGAGCTGACTGCTGAGGAACAGCGTATTTTCGACGATTTCAAGGCGCAGCACCCGATCCGCACCTACGATAATGTGGAAAAGGCACAAGGGACTTTCAAAATCTATCAGCTTCCCGGTGGTGAGAAGTATCACGGCATTCGCTTTGAGGGTATGGAACAACTCAAAAAGGACGGTGTACAGCTCAACAAGGACGATTATGAGCTTATGTATGAGGGTGAGGTCGGAGAGTTCAGGGGCAATGCTACGCTTGAAGCACTTTTCACTCAGTTTAATAATGACCGTCCCGATGATTTCTTCGGACACTCTCTTTCTGTTTCTGATGTTATCGTCATTTCCGCTGACGGCAAGGATACAGCATATTTCTGTGACAGTTTCGGTTTTACGGAAATGCCTGAGTTTTTCAAGGAGAAGGAGCTTGTGCAGGAAAAGTCCGAAACAGCCAAAGTATCCGATCTCGCTGTTGGTGATATTATCATGTATGACGGCGCTCGCCGTGAGGTCGAGAAGATCAGCGATAAGAGTATTTCGCTGAAAGACCTTGACGCTCCCGATTATGGCGGTATTCTGCTCGGCACTTCTGATGTACTTGCCTACGACGGCTGGCAGCAAGATATGGAGGAAAAGGGCTTTGAGATCATCAGCAAAGGCGGACAGCAGGCTGAAAAGGCTGAACCCGAAGATAAAGGTCCGGTATCGCTCCGCAAGGCAGGCGATTTTTACGAGATGCACGGCAAAAATGCTGAGATCGGTGTGGAAGTCCTCGGACTGCAAATGCACTCAAAAAACGGGCAGCCTATGGTCGGATTTCCGGCTGAGGATAAAGACGAATACTCCAAAAAGCTCAGTGATGCAGGATATTCCGTCCTGATCGAACAGGCTTTTGAGCTGAATCCTCCGAAGCGTGAGCCTGAAAAGCTCCAGACTTTACAGCAGGTCGTTGATAAGTTCTTCGGCACTGACTGCGAATCTGCGGAGACAGAGCGCGGCACATGGAAACTTGCTATCGCTGACGGCGATAAAGTCGGTGAGCTGTTTTATGACGGTGATCCCGTCTGCGGTATCTATAACCGTAGCGATAAAATGGAGATCGAGCCGTACCGTGAGCTGACTACATTTCCGGCGCTCCTGCGTACTGCGATGCTTGAACATAATCCCGACAAACCTGTGGAGATCATGGACTTTCAGCGTACTTTTGAGACTCCGCTTGATAAGGCAAAGTTCTTAATTAACGACTTCTGCGAAGCAGAGTACCGTGAGAGTGCTGATTTTGATGATCTGCACAATGTCGGTCTGGTGTTTACCACTCTGACCGACGATGAGCTGCCTATTCAGGTGACGGCTGACCTTGTGGACTTCAAGATCACCTACGAGTTTGACGGCGAAGTTTACAATACGGAGCAGTATGACAGCATTGAGGATATGATCGAGAACGGTCTGACTGGACTTGATTTCTCTGACCTCATTTCCGTTCCCGATGAAGCTTAATTGCTTCTTTTGCGAGTGTAAAAGCTTCTTGGAACTGACCATTAATAAACGCCACTTTTGAATTAGATATAAACTCAATGAGTCTTTCATTTTGTATATCTGACATTTTATCACTCCATTCTCTTCTGGACTGTTTACGAATCATTATACGAAATGAACCATATCATATGGATAATATTGCTCATTTTTCAAATCGTCATCTATAAAACCAAGTCTTTTTGCAATAGCACCAGCTTCAAAACACCAATATCCATAATACTGATATTTATTCACCAGTTCATGTGTACCATACCAAGCACTATCTACAGAGCCTTTATACCATCCTCTCAAATATTTTAGAAAAGCATCTCTATCTTCATCGTTAATGCTTTTTACTAACTTTTTGTATGGACGAGGAAAGGATATTTTCGATGTATCAAACTCACTTTTATTTCCAATGAGGATAAAATCTAATAATGAATCATATGTTTCAGATTTCCTCAATTTATTTTTTATTATATTCAACTTACCATCGTCCAAATTCAGAAGATATGCTAAAGAAGCAAAAATAATATTGCTCTCGTATACTGAATCATCCCACGCTTCACCAAACAAATCTAAAGAAGATTCAAATTCTTTTTTTATTTCTTCAATTGAATCACCTTTTGAATACTTAGCGATTATTATCCCGATTTTTTTTTGTAAAATGTAATCTTTTACAAAAAGTATCTTGTCATTTAAGTATTTTCCAGCAGCAATACCCTCTTCAAATCTTTTGATTCCTTCTGACATTTTCAAAATATACTCATCAAAATACTCTTTTGATTTAATTGTATCTCGCATAATATTCTCCTTAATATCAAAAATTCTTGATGTAAATAATTGTCTACTTTAATGACTTAACACTAGTTGTAACATTTACTAAACCGTTATCGTTACTTACATTTACTCTGAACAATTCCTTAACAGTATCACCAGTTGCAAGTCCTTCGATTATGTCATCTGGGTCATCGACTATTTTTCCTATATTATTTTTTATCCATTTATCACCCATTTGCGGACCGCTCTTTTTGGTGTTACCTAACTGCGAAGAACCATACTTTGCCTCTGCTATGATAAATTTAGGATCTCCATTTGGATCCTTATTCTTATATACGCCATCTATACCATGATGAATTTTATCGTCCAGTGATTCAACACCATTATGCATTTTCTCAAATCCCTTGCTGTCATAGTGTTCATCCATCTTCATTTCACCATAGTTGCCTTTTTGTTTTTTTGTTTCCAGTTCTATTTCACCAGATTCGACTTTCTTTACACAGTCATTGTTATGAACCCAAATCTTGCAATTGCCAACAAAGTATGTATGGTAATCCTCAACTTTGAAGTTATAAACAGTTATAGGCTTCTCGCACTGCTCAATATCATGTGTTTCAACGATAAGATCTTTACCGTCAACACTTATGAGTTTATCACCTACGAAAAGACCTTCTGCCTTGATAAATCCTCTGCCTTGTACATAGAATGGGTGATTGTCAGTAGTTACTATCTTCTCACCGTTTATTGTAAGATGAACAAGCTTGTATACCTTACGTTCAAATGCTTCAAGAATGGTTTTCTCACCGACTTCAAATGACTCAGGATCAGCAGCTAAGACCTTATCACCAGCTCTAAGCTTTTCAATTGCAAGTAAACCAGCAGTTGTAAGAATCAATGTACCAGCAACAAAGCATGCCATATTCTGAGAAGCAGCACCTGAGAACGAAGATACCAAGCTAACACCCATCTGGAACTTGTTGTATACATCGCTCTGGTGCATTTTGTTGTTCAGTTCTG
>OHJN01000888.1_pt1 | contig 13744 bp, 12 predicted proteins | sample 1568531 | NCBI WGS metagenome assembly OHJN01 (sample SAMEA3879594, study PRJEB24766) | human gut metagenome | biome: human-associated habitat; feature: feces | place: USA | collected 1985/1987
GACGCACTGCGAATGGCTTCCGAAACTCCGGCACGCATCATGGGAGTGTACGACCGCAAAGGCTCCCTGCAAAAGGACAAAGACGCCGACATCCTGATTATGGACAAGGAACTGAACATACGCGCCGTATGGCAAGCGGGAAAACTGGTGCAGGAAAGCTTCCTGAACTATAAGTAGCGACGCGCCCGAAAGCCTGTTTCTAAAAAAACCTTTTTATAAGTTTCTTATAACTCTTTTTCAGTATCGTGCTCGGAGCCAAAAATCTCACACAAGGACCCATCAACCGCCAACTGTTCAGCTTGGCAATGCCCATTATGGCCACCTCCTTCATCCAAATGGCATACAGCCTGACGGATATGGCATGGGTGGGCCGTCTGGGCAGCGAAGCGGTGGCGGCAGTGGGTGCGGTGGGCATCCTCACGTGGATGTCAGGCTCTATCGCTCTGCTGAACAAAGTGGGGTCGGAAGTCAGTGTGGCACAGTCCATCGGGGCGCAGAACCGGGACGACGCGCGTGCGTTTGCCTCGCACAACATCAGCATCGCATTGCTCATCGCCATTTGCTGGGGCGGACTGCTGTTTGTTTTCGCCCGGCCCATTATGAGCCTTTTCGAACTGGAAGCACATATCACCGACAACGCCGTCACCTACCTGCGCATTGTCTCGACAGCATTGCCCTTCGTCTTTCTCTCGGCTGCCTTTACGGGCATCTACAACGCTTCGGGACGCAGCAAGACACCGTTCTACATCAGCGGTACGGGACTTGTGATGAATATCCTGCTCGACCCTCTCTTCATCTTCGGGTTCGGCTGGGGAACCGTAGGGGCAGCGCTTGCCACGTGGCTGTCCGAAGCTGCCGTCTTCCTCATCTTTGTCTATAAGCTCCGGCGAAAGGACGACTTGCTCGGAGGATTTCCGTTTTTCGTCCGGCTCAAGAGGAAGTACAGCAGACGCATCTTCAAACTGGGACTGCCCGTTGCCACGCTGAACACACTGTTTGCCTTCGTCAACATGTTCCTCTCGCGCACTGCAGCCGAGCAAGGCGGGCACATCGGACTCATGGCATTCACCACCGGCGGACAAATAGAAGCTATCACCTGGAATACCTCACAGGGATTCTCTACGGGGCTCAGCGCCTTCATCGCACAGAATTATGCCGCCGGACAGAAAACGCGCGTGTGGCAGGCATGGAAAACGACGCTCTGGATGACAGGAGTGTTCGGCACGCTCTGCTCGCTGCTGTTCATCTTCTACGGCAGCGAGGTATTCTCCATTTTCGTGCCCGAAGAAGCAGCCTACCGCACTGGCGGCAATTTCCTGCGCATCGACGGCTACTCACAGTTGTTCATGATGCTGGAAATAACAATGCAGGGATTATTCTACGGTACGGGCCGCACGCTCCCACCCGCCATCATCAGCATCACGTTCAACAGCCTTCGTATCCCAATGGCGATCGGGTTAACAGCAATGGGGCTGGGCATTACCGGTGTCTGGTGGGCAATCAGCATTTCCAGTATGCTGAAAGGGATCGTCGCATTCATTTGGTTCCGTATTTTACAGAAGAAGATATTGAATATCTGACAGAGCATCTCCATACAGCCGCACCATTCATACTGGATAAAACACAGATTCTGGTCGGTACCAACGGACAATATACACCGGCAATCGGAGCGGCTCTGCATTATGTAGAGAAGTTTATTCAATCTGTTTAACTATGGCAATCCTCATAAATAATGCAGGCAAGTCCCCTCCCACTGCTGTTATATGCAGCGGCCCGGGGACTTCTTTATTATATAGCAGTAATATTCTTTCGGGATATTCGTTTCTTTTTCCGTGCTCTGTTGTCTAAATCCTTCGGATCAATGTTCCATTCACACCAAGTATCTCTCCATCAAACTCCCGGGCAAAAAGCACTTCTCCGGCTTCTTTTACCTTTATCTCTTTCTCCGATGTATTTAACAAAACTTCCATTTTATTTCCTTCTTCATCTATTTTGATATACTCTACGCATCGGTCGTTTTCATAGGTATCCGGAAAATGGAAATGTGGGCTTCTGCATGTTTTTTCATTTCTTCTTAGCATAATCAGTTTACGCATTGTCGCTATCTTTTCCTGATTCTCTTCGCTGTTAATCTCGCTCCATGGCATACATCTTCTGCAGTCCGGATCATGGGCACCTTCCATTGCGATCTCCGTTCCATAATAAATGCAGGGACTTCCCGGAAGAGTGAAGAGAATCGCAAGCTGCTGATAGAATTTATCCAGATCATGGAAACGGTTCATAAGCCGCTCCGTATCATGTGAATCCAACAGATTAAAAAGCACATCATTATTCTGCTGCATATACATGGTATAGCAACGGTTTACCATATATTCGAATTCCTCTTTTTTCATTGTTTTATCAAGGAAAAAATCATGGATTCCGCTGAGCAGCGGATAATTCATGACTGAATCATATTCATCTCCCTGCAGCCACTGGCTTGCATCATGCCAGATTTCCCCCAGCAGATAAAGATCCGGTTTTACCGCTTTTAAATGTTCCCGTATCCGCTTTAAGAACCGATGAGACACTTCATTTCCCACGTCAAAACGGATTCCATCTATATCAAATTTCCGGATCCAGTCCTCACAGACCTTGCAGAAATATTCGATCACTTCTTCATTATTCGTATTCAGTTTCGGCATCGCATCTGTAAATGCAAAGGAGTAAAAACGCCGGTCTCTGGTGTCTGCTCTTTTTCCGATCTGTTCCCAGTCTTCTATCATAAACCAGTCCGCATAACGGGAATCTTTCCCATGCTCCAGTACATCCACCCACGGCGCGAATTTTCTTCCACAATGGTTAAATACTGCATCTACCATAATACGGATTCCCTTTTCGTGCGCTTCCCTGCAAAGTGCTTTCATTGTTTCTTCATCGCCGAAAGCCGGATCAATCTTTGTATAATCTGTAGTATCATATTTGTGATTGGACTCTGCTTCCATGATCGGATTCAGATAAATACCGGTAATCCCCAGCTCCTGAAGATACGGTAATCTCTGACGGATTCCCTCCAGATTCCCTCCGAATTTTTCCTTATTTGTCACTGTTCCGTGATTTCTCCACGGTGTGATATCATTTCCATTCTTTTCCGGGGTCCCATTGCAGAACCTGTCCGGAAAAATCTGATACCAGATAGTATCATTTACCCATGCAGGTGTGCGGTTTATATCTGCAGGATTCATCCATGGTACAATAAAACACTGCTGTATACGGCCCTCCATCCGAAGCTGTTCTTCTGTCAGGAAACCGTCTTCAAAATAATACCAGACTTCCTTCTCTGTCCTCAGTTCAAAATAATATTTACATCTTTTATATGCAGGAAAAAGTGTTGTTGTCCACCAGATTTGATGGGGCAGACGTTTTTTATAAATAATTTCCTCTCTTTTTCCTGTCCATTTTTCATTTCCACCCAGAATCCCGGCCTCATAAGGATCTCCGTAATGGATAAACACCTGTTTTACATCATATCCAGTCTTAATATTTACAATCAGTCTGTCCTCATCCAGGGGATAACTCATCTGCTCTGATGTTTTGTGGTATACACCTGTAAATTCCATCTTATTTTTCCTTCCTGCTCTTTATATTTTTATATATCTCTGATTTCTGCTATTCGGTTTATCTGGTAATGTCATTTGGATCAAATTCATCTCAAGTGCGGGTTGCAAATAATTTCTGCGGAATCCATCTCTGGACTTTAACCCCAGTTTTTCCATAAGTGTTTTTCTTGTATAAGGCGTATCATACTCCATGATTTCAAGCATTTTCCTGACAGTTTCTGAAAACTGTTCATTTTCTTCATTCATCTGAAGCGAAATATCTTCCAGAATCCTGTCTATCTGTGACAACATAAACTCTATAAAAATGGTAGATTCTCCTGAAACATGACATCTGGCAATCGCATCATAATATTCATCCTGAAATTTTTCAATCCGACTTTCGATTGGAATATACTCAAATACAGGTTTCCATTTAGACAAAATCGCAGTGTGCCATAATCTTGCCATTCTTCCGTTACCATCAGCAAATGGATGAATAAAGGCAAACTCATAATGAAATACACTGCTCATAATCAATGGATGAACACTATTCCTTGATTTCTTCATCCATTCAAACAGTTCATCCATAAGCTGCGGTACAAATTGTGCCGGAGGTGCCATAAAAATGCATTCATCTCCATTAAAAACTCCCTCTTCCCCATGGCGAAACTCCCCACATTCTTCCACAAGATATTTTGTCATAATCCCATGAAATTTCTTTAAATCTTTTATACTATAGGGATTAATTTCCGAAAGGCTTTCATACGCCGCATATGCATTTTTAACTTCCTGTATTTCTTTCTGTTCCCCCAGTACAAGCCTGCCATTAATTACATCCCTAACCTGCCCCAGAGAAAGAGAATTCGCTTCTATTTTTAAAGATGAATGAATAGATTTAATTCGGTTATTCTTTCTCAGGTGCGGTTTTGTTTCCAAACTGCTGATTGCTGTGATTCGCCCTATTTTTTCAGAAATTGAAGACACATATGATAATATCTCATTTGTTATTGTAAATGGCGGTTTATATTCTCCCACAAAAACACCTCCAGAATTTCCGTTATCTTGCACATTATCTTGCACACTTTTTTGCATACTTTCTTTTTCAGGATAGGTTCCGTCTACTTCAGTGCTGTCAGAATCCCCATTGCATTGTCGTAATCTTTCTCTCCGACCATGATTTCATACAATGTTTTATCTGTTCCGAAGTTCCCACCCATGCTGCGGGCAGTTCCCCTGCCCGGGGCTATCATTTTTTCTTCGTGGTTAACTCTCTTTGTTTTGTATTTGATTTTCTCTGAATCTAAGGCTTTACAATACTGCTCATATTTGTCCCTGGATGCACCGAGATAAACTGTTCTGCTGTCGAATAACATAATTACTTCCTCCTTTGGGTGTTATGTTTACAGAGTGTTATGTTTGCACAATTTCCGCCTGCTATAACTGATCCAGTCTACAGGAAGAATCTCTGCCTGAATGAATATATTTGATTTACAAAAATGATCCTGCCTGCTGGCTCGTCAGTCTGCACACTCCGGAACGTATTCAAAAAATCATTCCTACAATCTTGCATGCCCAGTAATATAATAGAAAACAGCAGACATCCGTTTCCAGATCATCTGCTGTCATTATATCATATATATTTATTGCTTTGTAGTATAAAAGTATTATTCTACTTCTTCCGGTTCCATGCTTCGCATGTGTTCCTCGTTCTTTACGATTTCATACTTCTGGCGATATTCCTTGAAGTATGTATAATATTCCACGCTGTCAGATGGGTAAATCTTGGAATCATGGATATGCATATCCGGATTCTCGTCTCCACTCTTGAGAAGGGCTACCATTGCACTTGCACAATGTGCTGCAATACGGTTGAAGCTGTTGAGAATGTCTGTATATACAGTTCCCTCTTCCAGTCCGCAGTTGCCATTACTCAGACGCTCTACATGATGCATCTTTAGCTCATTGCATAAGGATGTGATAATCATTCCAAGAGGTGCAACTCTCTGAGCCATCTCTTTGTCATCATTGAGGAATGCACGACAGGTAAGATTGATCTCCTCACGAACTGCTTCCATTACTACATTCAGCTCATCCCAAGCTTCCTGTGAGAAATTAGTGTGATTATCATGCATTTCACTGGACATATAGGCAATGTAGGATGCATGGTCACCGATTCTCTCAAAGTCATTGATGGTATGAAGATAAAGGGATGCCTGCCTTGTCTGGGCACTGTTCATCTCATGCTTTGTGAGCTTCATCAGATATTCCCCAAGACGGCTTTCGTATTTATCGATCAGGTTCTCTTTTCTCTGTACCTTATCAAATTTATCCTGCTGATATTCATTCAGAAGGTTCATGGCACGGTTGACATTCTTGCGAAGCTTCCTTGCCATACCGCTCATGGCACGATGACACTGTCCAATAGCAAGTGCCGGATAATTCAGAAGACGTTCTTCCAGAAGATCAAAGTCTGCTTCATCTTCCAGTTCCTCTGCACTGTCTTTTACAAGCCAGCACACTAGCTGCTCGATCTTCGGTATGAACGGGAAAAGAACACATACTGTTGCTACACGGAATACAGTATTCAGTAAAGCAATTGCAACCGGTGACATGATCATATCCATAAATCCGAAATGCACAACAGCATTTACAGTGTAGAAGATCACTGACCAGAGGATAAGACCAAACAGGTCATTGATCAGATAAACAAGTGCTGTACGTTTACCATTCTTATTCGCACCGATTGCTGAAATCAGAACCGGACAGGCAGCACCTACACCGATACCAAGAACGATCGGGAATGCACTGGAGAATGTCAGGATACCTGTTACAGATAACGCCTGCAATACACCGACTGTGGCAGATGCACTCTGCAGCACTGCGGTAAATGCAATACCTACCAGAATACCTATCAGCGGGTTGGAAAACATTGTCAGCATGTTTGTAAATGTGGGGCTGTCCTTCAGTGGTGAAACAGCACCGCTCATTGTCTGCATACCTGTCATCAGGATTGCAAAACCAAGCATGATATTACCGATATTTTTATGCACGGAACGCTTACATGCCATGCGAAGGATAATACCAATAATCGCTACTACTGCTGAAATTGTTGCTGTAGATAAAATCTTCGCAATTCCGTTCTTTCCGTCAATATAAGAAAGACAGAGGATCCATCCGGTAATACTGGTTCCGATGTTGGCTCCCATGATAATACCGATGGCCTGTTTCAGTTTCATCATACCTGAGTTAACAAAACCAATGACCATAACGGTTGTGGCAGAAGAAGACTGAATCACACTGGTAACACCAGTACCCAGAGCAACTCCCTTCAGCGGTGTGTTTGTCATTCGATACAGGAAAGCTTCCAGCTTATTTCCGGCAACCATTTTCAGGCCGTCGCCCATCAATGACATACCGAACAGGAATAACGCTACTCCGCTCAGTAATGACAATATCATTGAAAAAATTCCCATTATTTTCTCCTTTGTCGTCTGCCTGATTTCCCACCTCATCTCAGAAAATCGGCGCATAATGTAAGCAGGTTATTTTACCTGTTTCTAATCAGAATTTAACCTGCTTTTTACTTTTCCATTCTTATTATGTCACGTCCGGGAGATTATTACAATAATTGTTTTTTCAAAAATTGCATTTTTTCCATAGCGTTTAAAATGCTGTCTTTTTTTTCCTGATTTTTTTTGCAGTTTTCATAAAATTTTTCGGCATGCTCCAAAATATATCAGAACATGTCGAAAAATAACATACAATAAATCGGACAGTAAAGAAGGAGCTGTCTATTTTCAGGACAGCCTCTTTCCTCAAATTCCAGTATTAAAATCAATTGGTTACTCACAATCCGCTTCACTGCTTCATTTTATTATCTGGTGGAGTTGCTATAGTTATACATACTACTGCTCATTGCCGCTCCTGTCGCAGCTTCCTCTTCACATTCTGCCAGAACAAGTTCTGCCTTGAACATATCTTCAATAATTTCGCATAGTACCGGATTTTTTCTCAGTCCATTCCCTGAACCAATCATACGCCTGATCTTTATGCCGGTTCCATTCTGAATAGTCATATACATCTGATACAGTTCTGTGCTCATTCCCTTCAGAACACCATAACAGAGATCTTCTGGCGTAAAGTTTTCGGAACACATCTGAGTAATACTGCCGCTTTTTTTCGGATTTACCCGCGTACCGTCAAATGTTGTTTCCACTTTAATCTTTCGACTTTCAGGTCTTTCACTATTCAAATCTTTCCCTGTTCTTGCCATCTTTTCCATTACTTTGTATAATGGTTGATCCTGTCCTGTCGCTTCTTTTACAATTTTTCGGAAAAACTGTTCCAGAAGCGCATATGCCTTGCCGCCACACAGAGATGCTCCTGCAAGCAGATACTTCCTATTTAGGAAAGGTCTTGCCTCAATTCCATCTCCCGAAAAATACTGACTGGAAAGAACAGAAATCTGTCCGCCGGTTCCCATATTGACCAGTAATATATTCTCCTCATCACCTGCTGCTCCAAGGAAGCTTGCCTGGTTGTCTCCGATTGCTGTTGTAACTGTCCGTCCTCTGTATGTACCCAATTTTTCTATTTCCGTACAGACATCCGGCAGCCAGTTTGTGTCCACTCCCATTTCAGCCAGTTTTTCTTTCTCAAAGCGCATCTTACGACTGTCAAAGAACCCCAAACCTGCTGCATTGCTTACATGTATCAAAGGTTTTTTTCGTCCCGTTAAATACATTCCAAAATAATCCATGATCGTACAGAAGCTCAAAGCCGAATCCGGAACCAGATTATGTCTGATATTATAAATATGTGTGACAAGCCCATACCCTGAAGCAGCATGGATTTTACATCTTTCCCGGATTTCTTCTGTTAAAGGAATCTGATTTCCATCGCAGATATTTCCTCTGGCATCCTGCCATGTATATAACGGACTGACACAATTTCCCTCTTTGTCAACATAGACAATTCCATGCATCTGCCCTGTGAGCCCAATCCGCTCAACATCCGGATACTTCTCCAGAAAATAATCTAGCAGATTCACTGCTTTTTCTACAATTTCTTTTGCATACTGAATTCTTTCCCAGTCATTTCCTGTTTCAACAAAGCAGCCGTTCTCTACAGTTTTTGCCTCAAGAATCTTTGCCTGTCCGTTTTCTCCTTTTTCCAGAACAACACCACTTATCGTTGTTGTCCCAATGTCAATCCCCGCCGTTTTCACAGTCCAAACTCTTCTGCCAGTTTCTTAAACTCCGGCAGGGAATTAATAATGGTATCGTAAGATACACAGTAAGCCAGTCTTACATAACCAGGGCAGGCAAAAGAACTTCCCGGAACCATAAGGATATTATATTTCTTCCCAGCTTCGCAGAACGCTTTTTCATCTGCTATCGGAGATTTCACGAAAAGGTAGAATGCGCCTTGCGGTTTAATGCACTCGAATCCGCATTCTTTCAATCCGTTATACAATGCCAGACGGTTCTTGTCATATGCAGCTACATCCACTTCTGCATCTACACATTTGGCAATCACCTTCTGCATCAGGGATGGGGCGTTGACACATCCGATAGTACGGTTGGCAATAGCCGCAGCAGTGATAAGTTCTTCACTGCCATCTGCTTCATCCGGAATTACCAGATAACCGATACGCTCTCCCGGAAGGGACAGAGATTTACTGTAGGAATAGCCAACAATGGTATTGTCATAATATTTTGTCAAATACGGAACCTCTACACCGTCATAAGCCAGCTCTCTGTATGGCTCGTCAGAGATCAGATAAATCACACTTCCAAATTCCTGCTGTTTTTTCTCAAGAATTGCTGCCAGCTTCTTAATAGTTTCTTCGGAATATACAACACCAGTGGGGTTGTGAGGTGTATTTACGATCACTGCTCTTGTCTTTGCTGTAATCTTCTGCTCAAACTCCTCAAGATTCGGTTGGAATGTGGTTGTATCCGGAGAGATTTCCACAAGCTTGCCATCAAAATTGCGCACATATGCACCATATTCCAGAAAGTATGGTGCAAAAACGATCACTTCTTCCTCAGGATTCAGGATTGTCTTAAAAATCACATTCAGACCGCTGGCTGCCCCAACTGTCATAATCAGATTCTTCGCTGCAAATTTAGTTCCAAAGCGGTGGTTCAGAGATTCCGCAATCGTCTGGCGCACATCCTCAAATCCTGCATTACTCATATAACCATGAAGCACTGTCGGCTCCGCTTCGTTCACCAGATCAATAATAGCCTCCTTCACACACTCCGGTGCCGGAACGCTCGGATTCCCAAGACTGAAATCATAAACTTTGTCCGCACCGTAAATGGCTCTGAGACGGTTTCCCTCCTCAAACATCATACGGATGGCTGAATTATTTTTTACATAAGGTTTCATTTTTTCTGCTATCATAACATATTCGCTCCTGTCCAAATAATCCCGGCAAACCACCGAAATTCAGAATAATATTGCAACTGTCCAATTTCTCTTGCAGTGCATAATTTATCTTTATTTTAACCTTATCATGGTAAAGTGTCAATGTGCGACAATATACTATGTTTCATCTTTTTAACCGAATCGTTGCCGTTCGCTCCGTTTACAGTAATGTAGCCAAAATTCCAGATTACCCACGTCAATGGAATATAGGCTTGTGTGTATCGGGATTTTGGCATATTCATGCCCCAAAAACACCCCGCGGGATAATAGCGCATGAACAGCAACACCGAATCAAATAAGTCCCTGCCAGTGTGTTTAAAATCTCCAACTACCAGCATAGAAAAATAATTTATTTCATGTGCATTTGCAGGATATTTAGATATTCTTAGCTGGTCAAAATCTGCGTTATGAGAAAAATGACACACTGTCTGAGCGAAGCGAGTTTGTGGCATTTTTCTCATGCCTTTAGCAGATTTTTATCAGCTTAGAATATCTTAATGTCCGAAACCGCACATGAAATAAATTATTTTTCTATGCGTCCCTCCTTCAAATCTCTTCCTCAGATTCTTCCCACTATATCCTCCAAAAAACCATATCACAAGCCAAAAAAGACCGACAGTCTCCTCTCCCGGATCTCCTGTCAGTCTTTATCTTTAACACAATATCTTAATAACTCTTATTTTCTCAGCTCTTCACACTCAAACGCACCAACGCCCTCTGCAGTTTAGCCTCCACAATCTTATAATCATGATCACTCAAACCACCTTTGGCGATCATCTCCTCAGCTCTTTTCTTAGCTTCCTGCGCACGCTGCTCATCAATATCCTCTTTCCACTCCCAGGTAGTTGCAAGGACACGGCACTTTCCGTTCATAACAGAAAGCATTCCGCCAATACAGGCTGCGGTCCGTCTGCTGCCGTCTTCCATTACCACACTGGCTTCGCCCATTCCCAGGGCAGTACAGTAATTACAGTGTCTGGCAAGAATGGCCAGATCACCGCTGACAGTTCTGCAGATCACACGCTCCACATTGCCTTCAAAGAGTAATCCGTCCGGTGTTCCGATTCTCAACGGGAAAGTACTCATAGGACATTTCCCCCTTTACTGATTCTTCGCTTTTTCAAACACTTCATCGATGGTTCCCACAAACAGGAAATAACTCTCAGGAATGTCATCACACTCACCGTTAAGGATCATTCTGAATCCTCTCAGCGTCTCCTTCAGCGGAACATATTTGCCAGGCATACCTGTAAACTGTTCTGCTACAGAGAAGCTCTGTGACAGGAATCTCTGAACCTTACGGGCACGGCTTACAGTACGTTTGTCTTCCTCTGACAACTCATCCATACCCATGATGGCAATAATGTCCTGAAGCTCTTTGTAACGCTGAAGAACTCTCTGTACTGATCTGGCAATCTCATAATGCTCTGTTCCTACGATTTCAGGAGAAAGGATACGGCTTGTGGAATCCAGAGGATCAACAGCCGGATAAATACCCTGGCTGGAAATCTCACGGGAAAGTACAGTTGTTGCATCCAGATGTGAGAATGTAGTTGCAGGAGCCGGGTCAGTCAGGTCATCGGCAGGCACATATACAGCCTGTACAGATGTGATGGAGCCCTTTCTTGTAGAAGTAATTCGTTCCTGCAGGTTACCCATTTCAGTTGCCAGTGTAGGCTGATAACCTACAGCTGAAGGCATACGTCCCAGAAGAGCAGACACCTCGGAACCTGCCTGTGTAAAACGGAAAATATTGTCAATAAAGAGGAGCACATCCTGGTTCTTCTCATCACGGAAGTATTCCGCCATGGTAAGTCCGGAAAGTCCAACTCTCATACGTGCTCCGGGCGGCTCGTTCATCTGACCGTAAACCAGAGCAGTCTTGTCGATAACTCCACTTTCTTTCATTTCATTGTAAAGGTCATTTCCCTCACGTGTACGCTCTCCTACACCTGTAAATACGGAAAGTCCGCCGTGTGCAGTTGCTACATTGTGGATCAGCTCCATGATAAGAACTGTTTTTCCTACACCTGCACCACCGAAAAGACCGATTTTACCACCCTTTGCATAAGGACAGATCAGGTCAACAACCTTGATTCCTGTCTCCAGAATCTCTGTTGCAGGCATCTGTTCTTCATAAGAAGGAGCCTGACGATGGATAGACCAGCGTTCCTTTGCCTCCGGTGCCGGAAGATTGTCTACCGGGTCACCCAGAAGGTTAAATACTCGTCCCAAGCATTCCTCACCTACAGGAACGGAAATTGGACCGCCTGTATCCAGAGCTTTGGCACCGCGCACCAGACCGTCAGTAGAATTCATGGCAATACATCTTACCACATCATCACCAACCTGCTGTGCAACCTCGGCAACCAGCTTTGCGCCATCATTATCAATCTCTATGGCATTGAGAAGAGGCGGCAGTTCATCGTGCGCAAAGCGGATATCCAGTACCGGACCGATAACCTGCACTACCTCGCCAATGTGTTTTTCACTCATGTTTATAATCTCCTATTTCTAAAGACCTTCCGCACCTGCAACAATCTCCGTGATCTCCTGCGTGATGCTGGCCTGACGTGCCCTGTTGTAATACAGATTGAGCTGATCGATCATCTCTTCCGCATTACTTGTGGCTGCATCCATAGCCATACGTCTGGCTGCCAGTTCACTTGCAGTACTTTCGCAGATACCGCCATAAACCAGGCCTGCCAGATATTCCGGAACAATGGCATCAAATACTGTCTCTCCGTCCGGTTCATAGAGGATCAGATTCTTCGTCTCTATCTTACCGCCGCTTTCCTCTCTGATATCAGTCATAGGAAGCATGGAAAATACCTCCGGCTGCTGGGAAAGCATGGAATTAAAGACAGTATAACATAATTCAATATGGCCAAAGGTTCCTTTGCGAAATTCTGTACAGAGCATATTTGCCATCTCAAAACAATCCGCTACAGAAATACTTCCTGCCTCTGCAAACTGTTCTGTCAGAGCTTCTATCCCTCTCTGACGGAAATATTCCACTGCTTTCTTTCCAACCGGCAGAACCATGTAGTCCTTACCCTCAGCAGACGCCTCCAGACATTTGAAAAGATTGGTGTTATAACCACCTGCAAGTCCTCTGTCACCTGCGATCACTACATAGCAGGTTTTATTATTCAGGGACTCTTTCGCATAAACGGATGAGAAATCTGTATTCTCCCTTGCAATCTCTTTCAATGTCTCATGAAGTTCTGTAAAGTACGGACGGCATACCTCTGCACGTTCCTTTGCCTTACGCAGTTTGGAGGATGCAACAAGCTCCATGGCCTTGGTAATCTGCATGGTACTCTGTACACTCTTGATACGCAGCTTTACCGCTTTCATATTTCCAGCCATATGATTATACCCTCCTAATCACATTATTTGTCAGGTCTTGTATTCAGGAAATTCTCTGTATACGCTTCCAGTACATGACGCAGTTTTTCTTCTGTTTCCGGCTCCAGTTTGCCTGTAGAGCTGATAAGCTGCATCACTTCCAGACCAGCTGCATCTGCATCAAGATAGGTGTACAGTCCTGATTCATATTCACTTACGTCTTCAACGTTGACTTTTTCGAGGATGCCCTTGGTTACGGCATACAGGATCGCTACCTGTTTTTCTACCGGCACCGGAGCATTCTGGCTCTGTTTCAGAACTTCTACGATACGTGCACCCTGTTCCAGACGAGCCTTGGTATCCGCATCCAGATCGGAACC
>OHJN01000916.1_pt1 | contig 13280 bp, 10 predicted proteins | sample 1568531 | NCBI WGS metagenome assembly OHJN01 (sample SAMEA3879594, study PRJEB24766) | human gut metagenome | biome: human-associated habitat; feature: feces | place: USA | collected 1985/1987
AAAATTACGTAAAGGCCATGACAACAGCACGTGACACCCACAATCAGATTGAATACGCCAAAGAGATAACGCCTTGAAGAAGGACTCGCGAAAGGACGTGAAGAAGAGAGGAACAGCATCGTACTGAAGATGCTGCAGAACAATCTGCCTGTTCAAACCATCTGCGATGTTACCGGATTGTCCTTGGAAGAGGTTACTAAGCTTAAGGAAAGCCTCTGAGTACGCCAGCCGGTGGCCACACGACCAGAATATACCAGAATATAGAAGACAAAAGATGGCAGAGAACGATTGGAAACAGCGATTGGGCGTGGTTTATTCCACGAATCCTGATTTTAAATATGAGAAGGAAAGCGTAACGGAGGACGAGACATTGGCTCCGGAGAAGCAGAAACTGACGGTAAGCATTGACAGAAGATGCAGGGCCGGCAAGCAGGTGACATTGGTAAGCGGCTTTGTAGGCAGCGAGTCCGACCTCAAGGAACTAGGAAAAACGCTGAAAGTCAAGTGCGGAGTGGGCGGCACGGCTAAAGACGGGGAAATCACGATTCAAGGGGATCTCCGGGACAAGGTCACTGCGCTGCTTTGCGCCATGGGATATCGCGCCAAGCGCGGAAACTGACTGAGGCGGGAAGCACGACTCCGAAGACAAACACTGTTTTCAGCCAAGCGCGGAAACTGACAGGGTCAGACGCGGAGCGCTAACAATGAGAGAAACAAGAGAAGAAGCTCTATGAGGAAACGCGGGAGTATGACACACGAAAAAAGCCTTACAAATCCGCGAAAGCTGAACCGTTCCCAGCAAGCTAAATGACAAATGCCGACTATATCATCAGAAATAACATCTGTGGACACATTGCAGATCAGACCTGTCTCTGAAGCATTCGCTCAGGGACAGCTGTTCATGCACACGACTACAGAGCAGAACATCCCGACGACAGACCTTTGGGGCACCTCACCACTGAACTGGGCACTCATGGCCCTCTGCATTGTCCTACTGTTAATCAGCATGAGGCGATTCATTTCAGTACTGCCGTCCATATGGAACACACTTTTCAGATGGAGAGAAATAGTGTCGATTGAAGGGAACATGCGACTGAGCAGGGAACGGGACTCTGTGGCATTGGCATCGATATTCATCTGCAGCCTCTGCATCTCCAGACTCGGACTGTTCCACAACAAGTTCCTTTCGGCGCTGTCCCCCGGTCTCCAGACATTGGCCATCATCGGGATCCTGTGCGCATACCTGCTTGCGAGATGGATAGCTGGAGCCGTAACCCCTACCGGCAAAATCAGATTCGATACTGCCAAGATTTCCGGACATGGCGGGGCGAACTTCTTCATCCTGGAAACATTCTTCCTCGCCATAGGCATCACAATCCTCGCAATATCAAGCAGTTGCCTTCCTTACATAAAAACGGCGGCCTATATCTTCACAGGCCTGCTTTTTACTGTCAATCTCATACGCAGATATCAGATTATCACTCAAGATTGCGGATTTTTCACAGCAATTTCGTACCTTTGCAGCGTCGAAATATTACCGGCAGTGCTGCTGGTGATTTCGATGGTATATTTGTAGGATAGGATTGGTATGGCAACAAAGAAGATTTTGATCTCGCAGGAGACGCCTATGAATGTCGCTCCTTACGAGACTCTCAAAGAAAAATTCGGTGTTCAGATAGATTTTATGCCGTTTTTTCTGATTGAACCGCTCACATCACGAGAATTCAGAGGTCAGCGACTTAACATTTTGGATTACACTGCGATTGTTTTTTCCGCTCGACATACTATCGACGCATTCTTCAAGCTTTGCGAAGAACTCAGAGTGAAAGTACCGGAGACAATGAAGTACTTCTGCACCACCGAAGCAGTCGCAATGTACCTTCAGAAACACATTGTATTCCGCAAACGCAAGATTTTCTACGGAAACGGCACCCCGGCATCAGTCATTGAGCAGATCGGTACGAAACACAAGGATGAGAAATTCCTCATAACCACCTCAGACACAAGCAGCAATGATGCGCTGCGCGGACTGTTCGAGGAGCACAAGCTGGACTACAACACAGCAGTTTTCGTCAAATCAGTGCCGCAGGACCTGAAAGGTGTGGACCTGAAGTCCTACGATATGATAGTGGTTTACAATCCGGCAGACTTGAAATCACTGTTCGAGAACTACCCGGACTACAAGCCGGAAAACACCAAATTCGTAACCTTCGGCAAACTGATTGTCAAGGCCATGGAAGAGGCCGGACTGCCGATTGAGATAAAGGCGCCAACGTCTGAAGCACCGTCTGTGGCACGCGCGCTGGAGCTTTATCTCGAGAAGAATCACTGAATTTATGGACAATGACTTCCGGAAAACATTGAAAAAGAAGGAGAGGCTGTCAGTCGGGACAGACCTTTCCAGACTTTTCGCATCCGGACGTTATGGCTTCACTGATGGATTCAGATACTGCTACCGCATAGGCAACGAATTGCCTTTCAACAGGATAGTCGTATCTGTCCCTAAAAAATGCTTCCGCCGCGCCGTCAAGCGCAACCTCCTGAAACGCCGCATCCGCGAAGCCTACCGGCTGAACAAGAATCTTCTTCCTGTCAATGCAGAGAAAGGCGGCACAGACATACTTTTCATCTACAGTTCCAAGGACATTCTCGACTTCAACGCTGTAGTTCTCTCCGTCAGAAACATTCTTGAGGGCCTCGCGGCAAAAGTTACTGCGATAGCTGCTACACCGAAATCGACACGGGAAGAAACCATAAAAGAAGCACCGGAGGCAGCACAAAAAGATGCACCGGACGAAACACCTGAGAGCGATGAACAGCATTGACACGAAACCGAAGAACAGATTTGTCGAGACACTGAAGAAGGTTTCGATCTTCCCGTTCATTGTCCTCATCAAATTTTACCGGACCTGCATATCGCCTTATACACCGCCGGCTTGCAGATTCACGCCTACGTGTTCAGAATACGCACTTCAGGCTTTCCGCAAATGGGGACCGTTCAAGGGGCTCTACCTCACTGTGCGGCGCATACTCAGATGCCATCCGTGGGGTGGCTCAGGATACGACCCGGTTCCGTAATCAGCCGCATCTGACAGCCTGGGCCCGGAAGCCATACACTCCCGGTTCCGTAATCTGCCACATCGGACAGCCTGGGTCCGGAAACCATACACTCCCGACTCCGTAATCAGCTACATCGAACGGTCTGTTCCCGAAATCCAGACACAGTCGGTTCCGTAATCGGAAAATATGTGTATCTTTGCGTAATACACATATAATAGCGATGCGCATCTTTAGAAAAACCATCATTGCGGCAGCACTTCTTGCGACAAGCATCACAGGAATGACCGCACAGAACACAAGAAAAGAAGCAGACGGACTTCTCACGGAAAAGAATTCACAGACCATCTACAACAAGGAACTCAAGGCTGACGTCGTCGTGGCCGGAGGCGGAATCGCAGGCGTTTGCGCTGCAGTTTCCGCAGCAAGACACGGCAGCACGGTCATCCTGGTTCAGGACCGCCCGGTACTTGGAGGCAATGCATCCAGCGAAATCCGCATGGGCATCGTCGGAGCAAAAGGCGACCAGAACGCCGAAGCAGGACTCCTGGAAGAAATCCAGCTGAGGAACTTCCGACACAATCCGCTTATGAGATACACACTCTGGGACGACGCCTTCTATTCTACAGTAATCTGCGAGAAAAACATCACGCTTCTCCTTAACACATCCGTGGAAGACGTGGTCATGGACGGAGACAGAATCGCCGCAGTAAAAGCGTGGAACACAAATGCTTACACCAAATATCTCATAAAAGGCACCGTCTTTCTCGACTGCACCGGCGACGGCATCCTCAGACTCTCAGGCGCCAAATACCGCCACGGAAGAGAGTTTGCAGATGAGTTCAATGAGTCATTCGTAGGAGAAAACGGAGGCGATTCCAAGACAATGGGCAATTCCATCCTGCTCCAGCTCAGAAAGACAGATGAGGACCATCCGTTCACAGCTCCTGACTGGGCATACCATTTTACCGATGACGACTTCAACTATGACAAGCCGAAATCCACGATTCCCGGCGTCAAGTTCAACTACAAGAAGCCTTTCCCTAAGGACAACAACTACTGGTGGATAGAATACGGCGGCATGATCAACACCATCAAGGACGCCAACGACATCCAGTTCGAACTCAAACGCATTGCCTATGGCGTATGGGAATATATGAAGAACCATCCTGACGGCAGATGCAAGAACTACGACCTCGACTGGATAGGCTCACTTCCGGGCAAGCGTGAATCCACACGTTATGTAGGCCCGCACATCCTCACCCAGAACGACGTCATGTCAGGAGGACACTTCGAAGACGTCATCGCCTACGGCGGCTGGACACTGGACAACCACAACCCTGAGGCATTCCACAGCAAGGGCAAAATGTCCGTCGAATATACGACTCCTACACGCTTCGGAATACCTTTCGACTGCCTGTATTCTGTCAATGTTCCAAACCTCATGTTTGCCGGAAGGGACATCTCCGCCACACACATGGGACTGTCATCGACACGAGTGATGGCCACTTGCGCATTGCTCGGACAGGCTGCAGGAACAGGAGCCGCGCTGGCAATAAAATACGACACAACACCGGCTGGCGTGCGCAAAGACCACATTGCCGAACTTCAGGATATGCTGGAAGATGACGACAATATGCTCCCATACAGATGGAGAAAGCCATCAGCATTGACAATGAGTTCCACCACCTCCGAGGAGAACATGATTCTCCGCAACGGCATTGACCGCCAATGGGATGGTGCCGACAATGGCGTCTGGGTAGCTCCTGGCGAAGAAAGCATCGTCTATACATGGAAGAAGCCTGTCACTCTGACAGGTGCCAGGATCATCTTCGATTCCGAATTCAAATACAGAAGCAAGAGAATGAGAAAATTCGAGGCGACTACGGAGAGAGTGGAAATGCCGAAGATGATGGCCAAGGATTTCAGGGTCGAGGCTCAGGTCAAAGGTCAATGGAAGACCGTATATGAGGGTAAGGGCAATTATCTGAGGCTCCGCAAAGTCGAATTCGCAGCACCTGTAAAGGCCAATGCATTGAGACTCGTGGTGGATTCCACCTGGGGTGCAGAAAAAGCTCACGTTTTCGCATTCGACGCATTGTAGAACGCCAAGCGGATACAAACAATTAGGGGAGGCCTGATCGGTCTCCCCTAATTTTTATATCGTATCGCTCAGCGATTACAGATTAGCATTGTCCTTTTTCCAGTCAGCGACTGCAGGAACGATTCCGAGAGCAACGATCTCGTCACGCATCTTGCAAAGGTGTGCATAAGAAGCGTCGAGAGCAGCAAGCTCTTCAGCAGTTCCCTGAGGCATCACGTAGTGGCAGCCTGTAGCATCGATAGTTGTAGGCATGGCCATCATCACGTTCTTGTACTTCTCATTGTTCACATAAGTACCTGCAGGCAGTGTGAACGGAGCGCCGCCCATGGCAGCCTCGATCATCTTCACTGCATTGTAAGCAGGGCTCTGGAATGAAGAACGGCCACGGAGTTTGATGATAGCTGAACCACCCTGGATGGTGTTCTGCTTGATCTCCGCCATTCTTTCAGCTGAAAGACCCATCTCTGAGAGAGGTTTGCCCTCAACCTTAACCTGTGAAGCGAATACTGCCATCTGCTCACCGTGTCCGCCATAAGTGTGGGCGCCGGTAACTGAACTCTGAGGAACACCGAACTCTTTTGCGAGATTGCTCTGGAGACGTGTAGAGTCGAGAGCTGCGAGAGAGGTGAGCTGCTCAGGTTTCAGACCTGAATGGATCAATGCTGTAAGAGCGGTAACGTCAGCAGGGTTGAAGATAACGACAACGTGCTTTACATCAGGGCAATACTTCTTGATGTAGTCACCGAACTGAGCTGCGATCTGGCAGTTTCCTTTGAGAAGATCCTCACGGGTCATACCCTCTTTACGAGGAGCTCCACCTGAAGAGATGATGTATTTTGCGTCCTTGAATGCAACCTCAGGATCTACTGTCCAAGTGATGTTTGCACCTTCGAAACCGCAGTGGTACATTTCTTCAGCAACACCGTGAACACCCGGCTCAAAAATATCGTAGAGGCAGATGTTAGGGGTAAGACCAAGCATAAGCGCTGTCTGAGCCATATTGGAACCGATCATTCCGCCGGCACCAACGATGGTCAACTTCTCATTAGTCAAATACTTCATAGTAAATGTTATATTATTTAGTTATACTTTATTTACATTTCCACCGCAAAGATAACAATTTCAATCAATAGATTGCCTACTTCGCTACTGTTTTTAACTCAATTCGCCTGCAAATTTTCAGCCAGAATTCCTGATTCTGACAAATTTTATGCAAAATCAGAAAAATGCATTATCTTTGCACGGATAACAAAAACGCTTAAGGTTTTATATGGAACCTCCCAGTTCTGTAAACGATAATCAAAAAATGACAGCAGGATCGCCAGTTGACGACCCCCTGTCGTGTTTCTCTACGACAGAATCATACATTGTAGTAAACAGTCTCCCGTCCGCAGATGACGACGGAGACCATTATGTCGTGTGCGGTTACTCACCGTGCACGGGCATTTCGTATTTCGGAACTACAAGAACATCCATCAAATCCTGAAGCAGAAAAAATTATGGGACTATATCTTAAAAAAGTACTTGAAAACAAAGCGGAAATCGCAGTATGGCAGATAACCGAAAGTGAAGAAGAACTCAAGGCATTGAGTTCCACTCCATCCGATGAAATGGAAGAGATTTCCTGGATCAAAAGCGAATCACTCCGCAAACAGAGACTCGCAGTAAGGGCTCTCCTGAACGAACTGTTCGACGAAAAGGTCTATCTGAGCCATCACGATAACGGAAAACCGTTCCTCGAGAACAGAGTCACCAACATAAGCATCACACATACAGACAAATATGTTGCTGTCATCCTGCACGAAAGCGAGGATGTCGGCATTGACATAGAGTCATTGGACCGCGACTTCTCCGCTGTGGAGCTGAAGGCATTGTCCGAAGACGAAATCGACGACCTCGACGACGACAAGAGGAATGAGCAGCTCGCCATCTACTGGTGTGCAAAGGAGGCGATTTTCAAGAGGCTGTCCATATACAATGTGGATTTCGCGGAGCAGATCGAGATCGAGCGCTTCCGTCCGAAGGGCGAAGGCGAACTCGAGGCCACATTTATCCACAAAGACGGATACGAGGATGAGTTCGAACTGGAATACACCACATTCGACCGCCACGTGCTCGTATGGGTCGTAGGCTGATTACCAAAACCATAACGATATTTATTCACTGTCCGGTGTTGAAAACTTTCCTTTCAGCACCGGATATCGCTTTGTTAAATCTCCTATCTTTGTAAGAACCGCCTTGCACTCATGACCTATGAAGCCTGCAAGACAGTACAAACCGACAAATAACACAAACCTCTAATATTATGGTCAAGTATGTAATCAAACGGGACGGACGTCTCGTTGACTTCAACAACCAGAAAATCGTTGCGGCCATTCTCAAGGCCATGAATGTGACCGAAAACGGCGAAGACATTGTCCTTGCCGCAAAGATTGCTGATGCCATCTCCAAGAAGGACACCGAAAAGATGGGTGTCGAGGAAATTCAGGACTGCGTAGAATTCGAGCTGATGAAAAGTCCGCGCAAGGAGGTCGCGAAGAAATACATTGCATACAGGAACCAGCGAAATCTCGCGCGCAAGGCCAAGACCTGCGAGATTTTCAAGGAAATCATTGACGCTCAGGCCAATGACATTACTCGTGAGAATGCCAACATGAATGCTGACACGCCTGCGGGAATGATGATGAAGTTCGCGTCCGAGGCCACGAAGACCTATGTGGACGAGTGTCTGCTTTCTGAGGATGTGAAAGAGGCTGTCTATAAAGGATATATCCATATTCACGACAAGGATTATTACCCGACCAAGAGTCTGACCTGTCTCCAGCACCCGCTCGACAAGGTTCTGGACGAGGGCTTCCGCGCAGGTCACGGCGAGTCACGGCCGGCCAAGAGAATCGAGACCGCAGCAGTGCTTGCATGTATTTCAATGGAGACTGTCCAGAATGAAATGCATGGCGGCCAGGCGATTCCTGCATTCGACTTCTATCTGGCTCCTTACGTAAGGAAGACCTACAAGGAGGAAATCGACAAGCTCGCCGCGTTCGAAGGCATTGACCTCGACCATCTGAAGGATGCTCCGATCGACGACTACATCAAGCGTGATCTGGTAGGAATAAAGGGCGACGAGAGGCTGAAACAGCATGCCATCAATATGACTGTCAGCCGCGTACATCAGGCTATGGAGGCATTCGTGCACAACATGAACACCATCCATTCACGTGGAGGTAACCAGGTGGTATTCAGTTCGATAAACTATGGAACTGATATTTCCGCCGAAGGACGTTGCATCATCAGGGAGATTCTGAACACCACTTACGAGGGTGTGGGAAACGGCAGCACCGCCATCTTCCCTATCCAGATATGGAAAAAGAAAAGGGGCGTCAGCTATCTTCCGGAAGACCCTAACTATGACCTCTACAAGTTCGCCTGCAAGGTTTCCGCGAGACGTTTCTTCCCTAATTTCCTGAACCTTGACGCCACGTTCAACCAGGATCCCGACTGGAAAGCGGATGACCCGTACAGGTTCCATCACGAGGTGGCCACTATGGGCTGCAGGACCAGGGTCTTCGAAAACAGGTTCGGCCCCAAGACGTCTATCGGTCGAGGCAATCTGAGTTTCACGACTGTCAATATTGTCCGTCTGGCTATCGAGTGTATGGGTATCAGCGACAAGGACGAGAGGATCAAAGAGTTTTTCAACAAACTGGACAAAGTGCTGGATATCACGGCTCAGCAGTTGTGCGAGAGATTTGATTTCCAGAAGACTGCACTTAAGAAGCAGTTCCCGCTGCTGATGGGCAAATTGTGGATCGGAAGCGAAAACCTGTCGCCGGACGACACTGTGGAATCAGTGATAAACCAGGGAACTCTCGGCATCGGCTTCATCGGACTGGCAGAGTGTCTTATCGCGCTTGTCGGCAAGCACCACGGAGAGTCTGACGAGGCGCAGAATCTCGGACTCAGGATTGTCACATATTTCAGGGACAAGGCCAATAGCTATTCTGAGAAGTTCCAGCATAATTTCAGTGTGCTCGGAACGCCTGCGGAAGGTCTGTCCGGAAGGTTTACGAAGATGGACAAGAAGAAGTTCGGTATCATAAAGGGAGTTACGGACAAGGACTATTATACGAATTCAAGTCACGTTCCGGTTTATTTCCATTGCACTCCGAAGCATAAGGCGGAGATCGAAGGGCCTTATCATGAGCTTGAGAGGGGCGGACATATATTCTATGTGGAGATTGACGGGGATGCGACGCACAATCCTGAGGCCATCATGAATATCGTGGACCTTATGGACAAGTACAATATCGGTTACGGCAGCGTAAACCATAACCGCAACAGGTGTCTTGACTGCGGATATGAGGATGCGAGTGAGAACTTGACGGAATGTCCTCATTGTCACGGACATAACATCGACACGCTCCAGAGGATTACGGGCTACTTGGTAGGTACGACGAACCGCTGGAACAGCGCGAAGCTCGCGGAGCTGAAAGATCGCGTGGTACATAAATAACGCTGGACGCGTTATTTACGTACCAGCACGTTCGGTAGTCCCCCGTCAAGCAGATGCTTGACTGCCCCCGGGGGCGATTTCGCTCCTCCGGAGCGGGCTGTAGCCGGGGGGCCCGCTGGACGCGTTATTTACGTACCAGTACGTTCGGTAGTCCCCCGTCAAGCAGATGCTTGACTGCCCCCGGGGGCGATCTCGCTCCCCTGGAGCGGGCTGAAGCCGGGGTTTTCGCTGAACGCGTTATTTACGTACCAGTACGCCAGACAATAATATGGAGGAACTGTATATAATGGAGGTGATGGAGCAGACCATGGCTGACGGCCCGGGCCTGCGCACCTCCATTTATTGCGCCGGATGCAGACATCATTGTCCCGGCTGCCATAACCCGCAGTCATGGAAATTCGAGAACGGACACAAGATGAGCGTCGATGACCTGATGAAGGTGATAACCGACGACGAATTCAGCAATGTTTCGTTCAGCGGAGGCGACCCGTTCTATCAGGTGGAGGGATTCACGGCATTGGCCAGGAGAATCAAGGCCGAAACAAATAAGACCATCTGGTGCTGGACCGGATTCACCATAGAAGAAATCCGTGCGGACGAGCGGCTTTCCATGCTCCTTCCATACATTGACGTTCTCGTGGACGGCCCGTTCATCGAGGCATTGAAAGACCCTCAACTCCATTTCCGTGGCAGCTCGAACCAGCGGATCATCCATCTCACGCCGGAAGAAGACGATGAGATTCCCGGCACAGTAAAAATCATCCCGTTCAAGTAAACGGAGCAGCAAATCACGGCAAATATTGGCGATTTTCGCCCTGTAAACGCAAAATATACGTAAAATTACGTATATGTTTTTCTGCGTTGTTCGGCTATATTTGCGGCGATGCCATTGTGCAACAACACTAAAATTTCATTTGAAGTAGAACTCTAATACGTACTTATACTATGAACGTCCACAGAATCAGCAGAACACTCATACGCTTGGGCGCAGCCATCACCGCTGCAGCATTACTGATACCGGGATGCCGCAAAAACGAAAAGAATGACCTCACGGTAGCCGAGATCATAATCGTTGACCCGAGCAGCAGATATCTGGACATGACGCAGGGCGACGGCGCCTTGATCCAGTATGATGTAGTACCTTCAGAAGCACTCACCACGGCTGTACTCGAATGGAGCAGTGACAATGAGAGTGTGGCGACCGTGATGAACGGATATGTCACGGCCTATGCGCCGGGCAATGCCACCATCACCGCCAAATGCGGAAACGCTGAAACGACTGTCACTGTCTCGGTGAAGCCTGTTCCGGTAACATCCTTTACCGTGCCGGAAACATTGTTCCTGTACACAGGATATGAAACCGTATTGGAAATGACCATTGAGCCGGAAAAGGCCAATGCCGCGTCTCTTGACTGGGAATACGATTCGGAATATCTGTCAATGTCTTTCAATGAAGGGAAGGCAGTATTTACCGGTCTGAAAAAAGGCAATACGGCCATAACCGTCAAATCTGAGAAAGCCGGCGCCAAAACTGTCCAGGTCGCCATCAGGGATATAGAGTCCCGCCTGGTTGTCGGTTATAATAAGCGCACCGCCGGTAGTTATAAGACCATCATACTGAATGATGGAGATGAAGTCATCTGGGACCAGATCTATCCTTCTGACCATTCGTACGATCCTGCTTACTATCCTGACATTACTGTCTTTGTCGGACCGGACATCAGCATATCCAAAGATGTTATAATTTCCTGCTCAAATGAGTCCATCTGCAAGGAGTTCCGGCCTCTGCCTATAGGGACCACAGACAAGCGTGCGGCTTATACATTGTATAACGGCGACGGATTCGGCACTGCTGACGTAACTGTCACTGCATACGACCAAAAGTTCGATACGGAGAGGAAATTACAGTTCAAATTGACAAGAGAGGCTAAAGGATTCCCTGGCGAACTGATTGTGCGCGGACCGAAATCTACTACTATAAGAAACGGCGACACCTACAGAATGGACAAGAACACCAGCGCGTATTTCTACGTAGATGACGGATATAAGGTCAAGTGGAGTGTCGAGAGTGGAAATGCCCTCACGTTGAAGCATTCTGGAGATGTGTATTGGTCACAATATGCAAAAGTGACGACCGCAGACAAGACCGGCCCGGTTACCATAAAAGTGACGGACCAGACAGGCAAAACAATGTCATTTACAGTCAATGTGACGGAGCAGGCCTTCCCTGACGACATCTATGTGATGTACGAAGACGGCTCGCGGCTCAATGCTGGTGATGAACTCCTTATCGGTCATGAGTACATGTTAAAGCTCTCGAATTCCAATTATGTGGGAAAATGGGATTTTGAAGGTAATACCAGCTACGCGGATTACGCGACTGAGGTTGTATATACACCTAAGGTATGTAGGCTTGCCAGCGATCCGTTGACACTCACTGTCAAAGACAAATCCGGCACAGTGACAAAAGAGTATAAATTGAGCCAGAAATACTCTTTGGCAGACTGTAGGTTCTCAATATCTGATAAGGGGCCTAATAGTATGACGGATGGCGTATCTGCGACAAATTATATTCCGTGGACAGGAACATCCACCAATAATGAGATAAGCCTCTATCTGTATTATGGTAATAAACAGATTAATCCTTGGCAGCTTTCCGGTGCAGACCAGAACATGAATTCCGGTCGGCTGAAAATAGATATTGAGTATCTGAGCAATGGTTCAGCCCTCAGACAGAATAATAGGGTGGTGTTCCAGCAGTATTATTATCACTATAAATTGACTTGGAAAACAGCTGCCGGGGCATTCAATATCAGATTCACTGATGGCAATATCGTCAGAAAAGTTCCGTTCTACAGTACGATTGATGTGAAAAATCTAAAGGATTATGCCTTTTTCGAATACTTCAGCGGCAGTAGTGCCGGCAGTCTTATGAAAAATGAAGAGCCGTCGATTCTTTGTGCGTACACAAATAAAGCTAACTACAATATCATGTTCGCTCACACCTCTAATCTGACGAAGGATGCCGACGGAGATTGGGTTTTCAATGCTGGTCTGCGTGACTTGGCTTACTCGACAGAGACAATGGGCGATGTTGTGGCTATCGAATCCATATGTTACCCGCCATGGTCGTCAATATATAATTATTTGATTTTTCATGGAATAACTGGTAAAGAGGTCGCGAATAGCATTGCGTATAAATGTTTCAATGTTAAAAGCACAGAAAAGCCTTTCTATCTTTATTTCAAATTTAAAGGAGCTACTGATTCTTATGGCAACACGTGGCCGCACGATAAATATAATTCACAACGTCGTAGCCTCTGGTACCTTTAGGTTGAGGTTTCCCGCCCACGCTGGTGCACAAAGATAAACAGAGCAAAGCCGAGCAGTCCAGTCCCGAAAAAAGTTTACCAATGTTGGACACCTAGTGCAACGCGTAAATCGCTAATTATCACTACTTTAGGCATTTTCAGAGTTGGTATTTTCGCAACTCTGAAAACGGCTAAACAACTGTCACTCAGTAACTTACAGGTTGCGCTTAGTGTATCGTCCTGAACTCCAGGTGTGTACGGCAACAAGAAGCCCCTGTGAGGACCAGGCCCTCCC
>OHJN01000927.1_pt1 | contig 13135 bp, 9 predicted proteins | sample 1568531 | NCBI WGS metagenome assembly OHJN01 (sample SAMEA3879594, study PRJEB24766) | human gut metagenome | biome: human-associated habitat; feature: feces | place: USA | collected 1985/1987
GGTCGATGAGATGATCGACGAGAACGTCCATCCCCAGACCTTTGGCGACCACCAAGACTTGCGCGATCTCATCCTCGACCATGCCAACGGGCTCCGCCTCTCCGTGGCCACGGAGGGTAGGGTGGCTTTCTCGCTCTCCCACTACGACGAGCGACAGTGGTGCGACCCTGCGGACCAGCTTTGGCGCGATGCGACCCATTGGTACGACCTGGTGCGCAGCGAGACGGTCTTTGCCCACTTCGACGCCTTCCAGCGCGGCCTGGGCAACAACTCCTGTGGCGGCGACGGTTGCCTCGACCCGTATCTCTGTCCCACCAGCGGACAGCTCTCCTATACGCTGCGCTTCACACCCACCGTGCGTCAGTAGGGCGCAGCTCTTTTTCATAGGCCGAGCCTTCAGCTTTGGCCGATCGCTTTCTCATCCCCCACCGTCCCAATGCTTTGGTTGGTGGGGGATGTCATGTATTTGAGCGTCTCTATGTGAGTACTGAAATCGTAAATGTAACAATGTAACAATGTAACAATGTAACAATGTAACAATGTAACAATGTAACAATGCGCGGCAAGACGCCACGTGTCATGTCGGAGGGGTCTCAGGCTGGTTCGAAAAGGTAAATAGTAAACCGACTGACCATGGGCTTTACGCTTATAGTCAGTCGGTTATCTTGCGAATGATCAATCATTCATTGACTTCACGTCATCATTTATATAGCTGTAAATTCATTTCGTACTTAGTCTGTGATTTCTCTAATCAGCATTCCGGGATAAAAGTCTTTGCCAGAAATCTTTTCAAATTCTGTGGCTTCAATGATGGATTCGGCATCTTCCTCAGCCATGAAACGGTTGTCTTTGATTTTACCCTTTACTGGCTTGATAAGACCAACTTGCACGTATGACATCTTGCCCTGTTCGTCAATTACCCTTTCAAGTACCTCGAAACGAGTATTTTCGGTGACATCTTCCTTCAGGCCTACATCTGCCGTGAGCGGATCAACGCTGAGTAGCGGTGCCTTGATTCTGAAATCAGGATAAATCTGCTGTAGCGACGCAAGGTTATGGTCCATCGTTCTTGTCGTTACTTTAAGGAGCAGCGCTTGGGGATCTTTGCTAGCCTTGAAGTGTGTCTCTTTCGACTCAGCTTCTGCTTTTCCCACAAACTCCATTTTGAAAAGCTGGTTGTCTTTTTTGAACGCTTCAACTTTGTCTTTGTCCGTATCGCCATCCTCCGTGTAATAGTTCTGATAGAAGGTGTTGGCAATGTCATCATTCCATCGTAATCGGAAGAGATAGGTTGTAATGTGTACTTTAAATCCACCGATAGATTGCAATGCTTTCTGCATCTGACTCACACTTCCAGCAAAGATGGAGGCAAAGGTTTTCAATAACGTGTTACGACTGCCCTTGCTTTGATATTTGATATCATTGACCACAAGATACGTATTATGAATCAGTAGTTCTCCGGCATCCTCCAACAAAGCCATACCGCGAATGCTGGCCCTGGCCACATTGGTTTGTTGCTGGTTAGCATTGTACAGACCGCGCTCCTTAATCAGCTCCATATTGAATGAGCCTGTCTGCTTGTCGCGATTGAACCATTTGGCTACCATCTTCTGCCCAAGATTCACCTGGTCTGCAAAAGACTGGATATTGGCACTTTGGTCGTCCTTATGTTCCGCAAACGTTACTACTTTGACCCCAAGGTTATGGTCGTTGAAACGCTCGGGGAAAGGTGTCTGAAGAAATACTTGTTCTATGATGTCATCGAAACGTTGGTTCAGATGTTTGATCATCATGACATGAATAGAACTGCGCTCGTACGTATTGGCCTCTTCGCTCTGTGGGAAGCACGGCGAAGAGATAATTGACAGCAAGAGTAGGATAACGATTCGGGCTGCCAGTTGATTTAGTAATCCCATTCTTCGTCAGTTTTATAGTGGACACCTGTTGAGTTTTCACTCTTGTCAAATTCTTTCACCCCTCTTTTTTCAAGTTCTTTCTTTATACCTTTAAAATATTTAAACGAAGCAATTAACTTGTTTGTTATTTTATAATTGGAAGGAACTATGAATTCGTCGTCAGAAACCTGACGAGGGGTTATCTTCGTTACGTTCATCTCTATATAGAAACTCAGTTCACCAATACTCATCGTACTGAGATGTCCTCCATCATACTTCATCACGAATTTGGTCGGCACGCCAGGAACGTCCAAACCATAAAAGGCACATTTCAATCCAGCGGGGGCAGGTAGGTCGGACACATAAGCTTTGGCATGACATTTAGTGTCCATCACCCCCTTCATTAAATGATCGATATCGCCTTCATACAATTTGCAGTTCATGCCCAGGATTTCCTTCGTGGTGCTTGTTTCTGCAAACGTATTTGCAGAAAGGGAAGCCGTCTTTCCATAAGGAAATATCCAGTCCTGCTGCCGTAGCAGTTGTGTCATCATCGCGTATAGATTGTTCGTGTAGTCCATACCCGTTTTTGTGTATTCGCAATAATGTACGTAAGCACCACTGGCCGTGGCTCCGATACCATAGACCGAAGCATTCAAGCCTTTTAAAGAAGTTCCTTTAGTTGGTGTAGCACCTTTAAGAACTTTGTCCACAAACGCAGCGTCTGCTATGGTATGACACTTGGTTGTTTCATCTATCAGATGCATTTTTTCGCCTTTTACGATGATGCGTATCTTATGCACACCATCAAAATAGATAGAGGTGGGCGTCTTCTTGATGTAATCAGAACTGTTTTCAAAGGTTTCCAATTCAATTTCACCTTCAAAAACTGCTGTTGACTGCGCACTTACGCTTGCCGAAAAGCCGATGATCCACATAAGTGCGAAAATTACTTTTTTAATCATAAAATTCAAATTTATATAATAGATGAACTATTGTTGGCGTCATTTCGTTGTTATTATATTCGGTTGTTGCCCTTTCCCGTATGCAACGCCAATTGCTTGGATTGCTTGGATCTTGGTTTTCCTCAACTCTGCTTCAGTGTCGTGCTTTTTCATCTCGTATTTCCACTGTTCACCCATCTTTCCCTTGATGTCCTTGTACAATGTTTGTGCGGCACCATAGCAATTGCAATCTGGAAGGATCTCTGAAAGACATTCTCCTGCCATGTTTGCCGCGTCCATATTCTGATTGGCTGCCCATATAGCACGAGCCTTTTCCAGTTTTTGGGAACCCGATATGTCTTGATAGTCTCCCCAAACCTCCATGCTGGCTGAGACGGCATGGTCATATTGACTGTATTGGGAAGGCATGGTGCTGAGAAGATAAAACGCCTCTTCATACTTGTGCTGCTCGGCAAGATGCAGTGCTTTCTGAATGATATTGTCTCCTTCTTTCTCATAATAGGCTATGATTTTTGCCTTGGCGTTGGAAACAAATTCTCGAATCTTGGCATTGGACTTGTTGATAGAACGGAATGCAGCATTGTAAGCTTTTATTTCATTCGTTCCGACCCCTTTGAGGTTGATGATAGTAGAAGCAAATACTGTGCCGTTTGTATTGTCAACCACCTGCAGATTGACGTCCAATGTCAATACGACTTGCTGTTGAGTTGTAGCGAGCGTGTTCTTTGTCGCTATGTTCACCTTTGGTACCAACAGAAACGGAGTGAGATACTCGCTTTGTGCAGCAAGCCCATCGGTGGTAATGGCCGTTGTAAGGCTATTGGAAAGATAATCCATGCAGGATTGAGGTATGGTTTCGCTCTGTTCCGGAATATAAACATACATGGATATTGGTTTCTTCTGTGCCCATGCCAACGTCACAAAACATAGGCACACGAGTGATAATATTATCTTTTTCATATTGTCGTTATTTTTCACCAATTAAAACTACGGCTTTTCCAAATCCTCGCATATCTACCCTGCAGGGTATTTGGTATTTTGAAGTCAGTTTCTTCACCAGCTCTCTTGCCCATCGACGTGTGTCGTTGGCACGCCCATTTGCCTGATACAGAGCAATACGTATCTGCTCAAACTTTAAAAACGATTCAGAACCCTGAGTAAGGTTGTATCGATGGTTTACGCTGTTGTCGGAAACCCAATCGTCGATAATGTCGGTCAGTTCCTCTCCGCCATACTCACTCGTAAGGTCTATGCCAGAGCCATTGTCAACAACCTTTACCTCCATCGTGACTTCGCGTCCGTTCTCCATCATGTCGTCGAAATGAGACTGAAGTTGGGCGCAGAAGTTGTCCATGTTGGCAACAACGGCATCTTCTAATAGTACGGGCACTTCTGCTGAGAACGAAGGTGTTCCAGTTCCTTGTGCACCTGCGATCTGCTTGTCTGTATATGTATCCTTTGCAGCGAGAGAATAGGTGATGCTTTTCTTGGGCCCCATGGTGTTCACCTGCCAGTTGACCTCGATGATTATATCAGCATTGGAATTGCGCTTGATAAGATCCAATGGAGACTCTGCAAGGCCTGCGCCCGATCGTGTTGTCGTTACAGCGTCCATGGCAGCATCGGTTGACATGCTTTTGAGAACAGCCGACAGATCCTTGAGAGGAAAGTTGCGGTCACTCATCAATGTGTTGATTTTTGTGATGACATTATAGCAGTCTGAGCTGTTCTGCAAAGCCCGTTTGTAATTAGGCACGTCAACCGATGTGCCTTGGTCATCAAACGTGTCCATGTAATGGTTTGTGGCACACCAATTGTCGGCAGGGACAACCATCAGCGTCGGCTTTTTTGCCTGTCCAAAAGACATCACGGCTGCCAACAAACATATTGCGCATAAATATATTCTTTTCATAGACCAAAAGTGTTAAAATCCGGAATTCAAACTGCGTATAACTCCCTCTTTTTCAAGTGCTTTTCGGAGTTCGTCTTTGGAAACAGAAACGATTGCGGCCATCTTGTATTCTTTGCCGAACTTGACACGATCTGCCACAGGATCGACCACCCGGGCGTACGCGGTGTAGTCCCCATTGTTGAAAAAAGCATTGAAGAAATCAGCATGTTGCTTTTGTGCCTCTGCGTTAGCGATCGGTTTTTGTGCTCCAAACCCTTTCCTCTCAAAACCACGGAATATAACTCCATGGACTGCGGCAAACTTGAACTCCTCCGTGGTTACAGAAGACTTCTTGGTATAGACATATACTTTGACAAGATAGGTTCCTTGTAGTCCTGTTTCAACCCCCTCGATGTCATATCTCGTGTCCGTAATATGTGACTTTGCAGCAAGTGTTGCAAACGAGAAAGTCAGGAAAACAAGAAGCATCATTGCCTTTGACACCAATGAGTCAATATGCAACATATTGCATCTGTCTTTGACAATGCTGCAATCATTTGTCACAGTCATGTCAGCTTTTCGTCGAGAAAAGCATTTTGTGATTTTTCTTTCCATTTTATTGTGGCATTTAATCTGTTATGTTGTGAAGGCTAAAATCCTCTGCAAATTTAATAAAAAACAAGCAAACGAAAGAAATTTCATCTTGTGTTTTTTACACGAGCTTGAAAATTTACAAAGATTACCCCAATTCGGGATAAAATAGCGATTAGTTGCATGTGAAGACAGATACGCGGGTTCTCTTCCCATGCCATCAGGCATGGGGTGTATATAAAGAATCGAAAGAGATTATTCTGTCATAGTACGGGATCAGCTTGTTTTTCATGTTTACGCGCAACCCTGTCACCAGCTGTATTCCATCCTCAGAGAGGAAGTTATTATCCCGAACTGGGGTCACTAATGTCTCTGCTGAGTCTCTTAACGCTAAGACTAAACTCTTCAAAGCACAGTTGCATGGGGTTGTTGATGTTAATTCATCCTGTTTAGGCTAACAAACATCTATGCTTGACACAGGCATTTGCAGGTGCTCCCCTAAAAGTACAGAATCCCACAGAAATGATTTATTTTGCATAGATATTGGAATATAGATCCAGAAAAGTGAACGGATATCACCATTTGGGGTGGGTGGATATCCTCCGTTTTCAGCAGACTAAGAGGGCCAACACTCCTTGGGTCTCGGTGGCCTTTGTTGTAAATGATTCTCAAACTTGACAGTTTTGTTTGTTCGCTATTTTGACAAGTTATAATATGTGTCTCTTGGTTGCTGGCAGAGATTGGAGATGGCAACCTTTGGGCGGATAAAACTGGAGAAAGGGCATGAGGTAAGGCCGCAATGAAGGCTTTGGCCTGGGATGGGCTTTGTTAAATGAATACGAAGGAATAGTTAATGGGGCGTTAATTCATGCTAATCGACTTGCGTACGGCAGGACGGGAGGTTATCTTTGTATAGTGGCTGCGCCAGGGCAAATGGTGCGCCAGGCTTCTTGGCATCAACGACTGGAAGAGACTAGTGACTGAAATGTAAAATATAATCAAGAGAAATAATAATGAAAAGGTTAAATTCTTGTCAATCTCATCGGTTAGGAGTTGGAAAAGACCGTTCTCGTATCGCTCTCGTATCAATCTCGTATCAATCCCGTATCAATCCCGTATTGATCCCGTATCGTTCTCCTATCGTCCTCCTATCGTTCTCGCTTCCAGAAGCGGAAACAATACGGAAACGATACGGAAACAATACTAGGTCGATATATGCTGGAAGGGAGGACGATACGTGGTGGGTACATGGTGAAGCGTGTGATTGAAGCCTTTCCTTAGAGCAGGACGCAATGAAACGACCATAACATAAACTCTAAGAGGCTCTCTCGGGATCGAGCAAGTCCAACCGCTGGGTCAAACTTGGCGACTGTCTTCCCGAGACCAAGATCGAAAAAGAATACAACAAGCGTTTGAGGAACAGCCATTGCGGAGCAGGCAACAAGCCCGCCCGCATGGTTGTTGGGGGGGCTTTCTTCTTCGCTAAACCGTAATGAAGTTTCTAAGGGGACTTCTTTGTCTCGTTTTCGCAAAAAACAGGCTTGGAGGCCCTCAAAGAGAGAGTTCTCAGTGCCATCCAAACAATGAAGGCTGCGGCAGACCATGTTGCAAATACTGTCGATGATGACGGAAATTATCAAGCATTGAAATATCTAATAGTAATTTAGGATCACTACTGTCCCGTTAAAGTGGACTAATCGCTCTTTGAATTAATTGAAATACAGTCTATTAGGTGGTATTTTGGAATGAAACGGACTTGATTTCGTAACTTTGCAGTCAAATTCAAATGACTGTTATGTTCCAAGACAAATACGTTTTTGCCCAACTCACCGCTTTTTTGAACAGAACTCAGTTTAACAACTATGTTCGTAAGTATGACGGAAACCGCTATGTGAAGCATTTCACTTGTTGGAATCAGTTGCTTGCAATGATGTTTGGTCAACTGAGTAATCGAGAGAGTTTGCGAGATTTGATTGTTGCTTTTGAAGCACATAGAGCAAAGCAATACCATCTTGGATTAGGACGTAAGCCTATTGCGAAAACGACATTTGCTTCTGCCAATCAGAATCGTGACTACCATATCTTTGAAGACTTTGCCTTCTATATGATGGAGCAAGCCAGGAAGAAACGTGTGACGGATATCTTCAAGTTGAAAGGCAATGTGTATGCTTTCGACTCAACGACAATTCCTTTGTGTTTGTCGGTCTTTTGGTGGGCAAAGTTCCGTAAGAAGAAGGGAGGAGTAAAAGCACATGTGCTATATGACCTCGAATCCCAAGTTCCAGCTTTCTTCCACATCTCTACAGCATCAGTTTATGACTCAAAGGCTATGAAGGGAATTCCTTATGAATCAGGATCTTACTATGTGTTTGACCGTGGATACAATGCATTCAAGGAACTTTTCAAAATACATCAGCATGAATCGTTCTTTGTTGTGCGAGCCAAGAAGAATCTGCAATACAAATGCTGTAAATGGAGGCGCAGATTGCCAAAGAATATATTGACAGATGCTGAGATTGAATTCACTGAATACAATTCATACAGGAAGTATCCGGAGAAACTCAGACTCGTCAATTTCTATGATGAAGAACAAGGTAGGGAGTTTGCCTTCCTGACAAATGCTTTTCATCTAACAGCTCCTGAAATTGCCAACCTTTACAAGAACAGATGGCAGATAGAGCTGTTTTTCAAATGGCTAAAGCAGCACCTCAAGATCAAGAAGTTTTGGGGTACTACAGAGAATGCTGTGAGAATCCAAATCTCATCGGCAATCATAGCCTATTGCCTTGTTGCTATCGTACAACATGATTTGCATCTTAAGCGATCGACCTATGAGGTTCTTCAGATTCTAAGCATTTCTCTTGTGGATAAGACACCACTCGTTGATCTCTTCGAAAGGTCTGATTTCAATAATGTCAAAGAACTCGGTTGTCCCCTCTTTCCGGGGTTATTTGATTAATATTTAACTGGTCCCGATTTTAACGGGACACTAATGATTTAGGATGATTAAAGGGATTGGGGTCAAAAGTCCGCCATAACTATGTCTTAAAATAGAAGTTATGGCGGACTATCCTTGCATGTTTTGAGTATGTTTCCTGCTGGGAGAAAACGGTTAGTGGACGGCTTCTTTCTTGATGGTGCCGTCGCTATACCTCACGATGTTGAGACCCTTGACGGGAGTGGTCAAGCGTTGGCCGTCCAAGGAGTTGCGGGAGACTTCCTTGGCCTCGCTATGGTGGGCAGGCTGGTTGACGGCTGAAACATCATACTCTTGGATGTCGCCAAAGTCTTCCCAAACCGCTGCAACCCAGTAATCCTGTCTTGTCCCCTGAGGTACATACAATGTGGCCTGACTCAAATCGAGACCTTTGAAGAATTGACCCGCAGGAACGGGAGCCTGCCAAGCGACATAGACGGCTTTTATGCCAGATCCTTCGAAAATGCTACCTTCATTCAATGTGCTGAGCGATGTGAGTCCCGAAGGAATGATCAGGGTAGATAAATTGCTGCAATAGGCAAAGGCTCCGGAGTCCATAAAGGTGAGGCTGGGAGAAAGTGTTAGGCTTGTCAAACCTTCACATACATAGTATCTATTATTAGTTGATTATCAGTATTATACGCTCTAAACGGTAGAAAAGTGGTAATATGGATTCTGTTTAGATACAAAAAGGTGAAGATTTAACGTATTTAACCTCCATTTGCGTCATTTCCTGTGTCTGAGTATAGTATTTCTATCATTTCGTTGGCTATTTTGTGGTCAGCGATTCGTATAACATTGTTTGTCTCCGAATTGTAACCAAAGAAGTTTATGTTCCCATACCAGACAATAGATTTGTCTATGATGGCGCATTGCAGAGTTTGTTCCTTGTTGCACACCACATCCATTCCTGTATTTTTAAGTTCTATCTCATTAGCCCCTTCCTCTTTGATATGTACAGCCACAGTAACACCATTATGAATAATGTTTGCAAGTGTTGACATGATAACGGGCTTGTATTTGAACTTTATTTTGGGGACAGCGATGATGACAGAGTACTGGGCTTTTGCCAAATCATTCCGAAATATCGCTTCGTAATTGTTTCGTTCATATATCAGTTCTTGAGGATTTTTGTCAAGTGTGAATGATGTCACATACTTTCCGTATCCTGCTCTTAAATACCCTTTCAGCCGTTTACGATACATAGAGTCACAAAGTGGGACATGAACATCCACATAATCATAAATACGCACTTCGTTCTTTCCTGCGTATTCCCTATGTAAACGCCCTGCATATTGCTCCACGTTTCCTTTCCAAGCTATAGGCATAGTAAGGAACAGTGTATCAAGGCGAGGATAATCAAAGCCTTCTCCGACATACTTTCCTGTAGCCACAATCACAAGTGATTCTGATGTGGGCATTGACTGTAGATTTTGTAATGCAAGACGCTTTTCTTTAGCAGAGTCAGCTCCAATGAGTTGAATGACATGGTCTGCAAATGGAATAAGCATTTGTGCCAACGCCTTGACATGAGCTGTGCGAGTGGTTAATACCAATGGGGTACGACCTTCTTGAATGGCAATTCTTACATCTTCTACGATGAACTCATTCCTAACCTTATCTTCGGACAAGTCTTGTGTAACCTGAACGTAAGTCTTGGTATCTGACGAAATGTTTCGGAATGATGTAAACCTTGGAATCAATAAACGTTTAAATGTTTGATTTTCCATTTGGCTCTTGGCATCAGCTGTGAATCTTATCTTTCCGCATTGCATGAAAATAATAGGTTGATGTCCATCCTTTCTGATAGGAGTTGCTGTCAAACCATATACGTATGTAGCTGTTACTTGTCGAAGCACTTGCTCGAAGCTGACAGAGGATACATGATGACATTCATCTACTATCACCATACCGTAATCCTTGACAAAAGGCTTCACTTCACCATCGCTAAAACAAGATTGTATCAAAGCTATATCAATGATGCCATGCAACGTGTTCTTGCCTGCATATAAGCAACCAATGACCGAAGAATTCTTTTTCCTTCCTCGTTTGGCTGCTGGCTCTTCGATGGTCTCATCTATCTTGAGGAAGGTTTCCAACCGTTCTTTCCATTGTTCCAGCAATGCCTTGTTATGAACAAGAATTAAGGTGTTCTCCTTTCTCCTTGCAAGCATTCCGATGGCAAACACTGTCTTTCCAAAAGCTGTTGTTGCTGATAATGTTCCTATATTATGCCCAGCAAAAGCTTCCATTGCATTTTGCTGTTCTTCCCGAAGAAATCCTCTGAATGTAACATTGATATTATGCCCATGATTTGTTTTGTCTGAGATCGCCACCTTTACTCCATGTTGGGTTAGAATACTACTAACAGCATCTTCACACCCACGAGGAAGGGCGAGATAATCATCCGTCATTTCCGAACATGAAATGATGCGAGGGATATTATAGGTAGAAAGGCGCATGCCTTGCTTCTCATAAAACTCCGGATTACGGAAAGCAGCTATGCGCTTAAAAACATTCACACATTTGGCTGATAGACTTGCTAAAGGAACATAAAGCATATTCGCTCTTGTCAGAACGATTTGTTTTGGATAGTCTTCAGATTGCGCAGCATACATATGAGGAATCTCCCAAGGTTTCTCCTCGCAGGTCTTTGATAGTTCTCCTAATGTTGGCACTGCATGCAGCTGTAATAACAAATCAAGTTCTACCTCTGATAGCTTATGGATTTGCGACAACATTTCCCATTGGTCGGCATACGCATTGAAGTCTTCATCAACGAACACACTGTTCCCTTTGCGTCGAGCCATACCCTGCAATGGCAAGGCTACAAGATTGCCTAGTCCTCCTTTGGGCAAGGTGTCTTGGTTTGGAAAGAATCGGTCGTATGACTTGAAAGACAGGTGAGCGTCACAACTCATCGCTTCTGTAAGAATGGCATTTCCCAACTTGCGTGCCTTGAAAGCAGTTACTGGTGTATCAAAAAAAATCCATGCGTGAGCACCATTGCCAGAACGTGAGCGTTCGATGTAGCAAGGTACATTCCAAGTTTTGCAAACATTTACAAAGGCAAGTACATCATTCTTATAGCCATGCTCACAACTCTTGTCATCAAAGTCTGTACAAAGGAAACTGCAAGTGTTGTCCTTTCGTATTGGATAAAGTCCTATAACATCACGTCCCCATGCATCCTTTCCTGCAAGATGATTGAAAAAGTCGTTGTATGCCAAAGGAGCGAATTGCCTGTTGGGACAATCCGCACATTTGTACTTTCGCTTGTCGCAAAATTCACGATTCCACTCCGTCGTGCATACAGGTTGATAGCCTGACTTTTGAGTCGTACTACTGTACCAACGCTTGGCAAAGACATCATCACGACCTTGAAAAACACTACGAAATAGCGCAACCTTTTCCTGTAGACTCAGCTTTGAATCTGTATGGAATATGGCTTGTAGGCTTTCTTTCGTTGTGACATTAGGCTCGGTTACAATGTATGGTATTCCATGCACATCAAGAATTTTTCTTAACCTGGCATTTTCTTTCTCTAATTCTTGAAGCTTGGCAATAAGCTCATTTGCATTTAGTTGTTTGCCTGTATCCATAGCGGTTCTTGTTCCCAACCAACAGGGAATCCAAGAGCAGCCAGGTCTATCTCTGGAAACTTGCTGAACAAATTGTGCATTTTGTCAAGCATGTCATTGTTGGGAGAGATGATGTCAAGGAAATACTTGATGATGCACATATTATAATAGATTCTTCGCTTGTCCGCAGGAATAGTAATCCAAGGACGAGTCATGCCTCTCATATCATTTGGAATAATCTTGTTGACTTTGTTCCAAACACGAGCGTGATGACAACAAGCGTTGCGAGTAAGCGTAAGCACAGAAAGCCAAGACTCAAACACTGGAGCATGAAGGCAGAAACGCTTGGCGATCTGCTTTTTGAGTCCTTTATCTTTCAAGTTCCTGTAGTACATATTCACGCTACCCATTGGGAGAAGTTCACCAAGAATCCATGCTGGTGGAAAAGGTTCTGTATATGTTCTTTTGAAGTGTTCTATAAAGTCTTCAGTAGAACGTTCATACTCCTTCGACAACATTGCCATACTATTGACGAAAATGGACTGATCACGAAAATGTGCTGAATTGGTAAGCCAATATATATCACCAGTCCGTTCAGCCGTCATATTCATTACGGCTTCTCTTAAAGCAATTTCGATCTTCTCAATCTCGTTAAAAAGGAGTAAGCGCAACTTTTTGTCAAAGCGATAAAGCATCATCACTTTGTTAAATGTAGCCCCTTCCTTATACAGATGAAGAATCTTTGGAGTCTTCAACAAAGGATGCATATACGCAGACAATCGATAATAGCCAATGCTCTCCAAATACAATTGAGCCTTTTGCCTATCATTGATTATCAATCCACGATTTTCCAATAAGGTTACAAGTTCTCGTGGAGTCTTGTAATCTTTTCCAAAATTTCTCTTTGTCATAGCTTATAAACAAAAAAGCCCAGCCTATTTAAGCATTGTAAAGAGGCTCGGCTGGAACTAACGCTGCAAAAATACAAATAATCGTTGAGAATACAAACTTTTTGGCAAGAAAAATCATGCCAAAGTGGAATTCTTTGACATATTTATATTTAATAATGTTAAATAGGGGCTTAAATCATACTTTACCAGCCAAACAAAGTGGTTTTCAAGGTAAAAGTGTTACCTTCGTAACGTCTATACCCATACCGAAAGCCCGATGGGCAGAGGTTGGTCAGACATACATATGGTAAAAGGCGTTTTTGAACGCTTTGGTTTTGACGTGTA
>OHJN01000937.1_pt1 | contig 12999 bp, 9 predicted proteins | sample 1568531 | NCBI WGS metagenome assembly OHJN01 (sample SAMEA3879594, study PRJEB24766) | human gut metagenome | biome: human-associated habitat; feature: feces | place: USA | collected 1985/1987
TGGCGGTAGCTGCCGTGGATCGGCGCGGCATATTCGCTGCCGGAGGCAAGCTCCTCATCGATGAGCGACTGGAGCTGCCGGTATTCCTCCGAGGCCATCGGAAGAGAGAAATATTGATCGATGTTGCCGGAATAGCAGCCGCTCAGACAGAAAAGCAGCGCAGCAAGCAGCAGAAAAGCCCCCGGCCGGACAAATCGTTTCATAGTCTATCTCCGTTTTTTCAGTGCATAAGTAGGCAAAACTATATTACCATATCGACGCTAAAAATGGAATACCGGAAGCGGAATATTTTTTCTTGCCAACGGCACATTTCCGCGGTATAATGCCGCCATACGCCGGTGTGGTGGAATTGGCAGACGCCCGGGACTCAAAATCCCGTGTCCGCAAGGACGTGCGGGTTCGACCCCCGCCACCGGCACCAAACCTTGAAGGCTCGCAAACCCTTGATATGACTGGGTTTGCGGGCTTTTCTTTATGCTTTGAACTCTTATGTACTGCCCCTCCCGCATCAGCAGATTTGCCGTTTGCAGGCTGATTTTAGGAGGGACATTGGAGGGACATAAAGCATCATGCGGAGGGATATACGCCCAAAATCGCATTGGCAGACGCAATCTTTGAGTTGAAATTCAAGTGCGTGTAAATGTTTGAGGTGGTCGAAATATCACTGTGCCCCAACCATTCCTGAATTTCTTTCAGGCTGACACCGTTTGCGTATAACAGACTTGCGCAGCTATGACGAAGATCATGGAAGCGGATCTTCCGCATACCGTTCTTTTGCAGAATCAGCGGGAAATGCTGTGTGATATAGCCGGGTTTCACAAGCTCACCGATTTCATTGACATAGATATAATCAGCAAACTTCCTGCAATAAGATTTTCCGCACAGCTTTCGGTTCAGCTCCTGTTCTGCTTTCAGGCGATGCAGCAATTCCTCAAATGGCGGCACAAGCGGCAGACTGCGGTAGCTGGCCTTTGTCTTTGTTCTGTCCTTTTGAATGATCTTGCTCTTGCCGTCTATTGTCGCCTGCGTAACGGTATGCCGAATCGTAATGGCCTTTTTCTTGAAGTCGATGGCGTCCCATTTCAGGCCTACCGCCTCGCTTCGGCGCAAACCGTAAAATGCACCGAGGATCACGCCAAGCTCAATGGGATCACCACGGACAACTTCAAAAAGGTGGTTTAGCTCATCCTCCTCATAGAAGCTGCCTACGAATTTTTCCTTTTTGGGTCGTTCAATGCGGTCTGCCGGATTCGAGTCGATCAGGCCGAGTTTGAAAGCGTGCTGCAAGGCCTTGCGGATATTGGCATGACGGTGTATGACCGTGTTTGCGGAAACACCCCGCACCGTCAATTCGTAGGTGTAGTAGTCCTGTATGTGCTTGGGTGTGACATCCTGCAATGCAAGACCTGGGTGCTGTTCCTCAAAGTATGGGATGATTTTGCTTTTGATACCCATTGCATACGCCCCGTAGGTGGTTTCCTCCACATTCTTTTTCGTCATTTCCAGCCAATCGAGCAGGAATGCAGTAAAAAGAATCGTGCCAACGGGAGCTTTGCACGTACTGCGTTCGATTGCTCTTGCTTCCAGCTCCGCTTCCTTGGCGGCACGAGCCACGGAAAGCATCTTTTCGGCGCGCTTTTTGTTTCCCTTTACCGTCAGACCTGTAGACTTGGACGGCGTGTGTCGTTTTCCGTATTCGTCCACATAGTTCAGTACCATGTGATAGTACCCGTTTTTCTCTCGCAGATGTCCTGCTACCATAATAAGACCTCCTTTGATTGGTACAGCGCTGATCCATCTGCCATTGACAGCAATATTGTAGCAGATAGAAGTACATCGGCCAAATGTGCAAACGAGGTTTTACGCAGTAGATTTTTCTATCAAGTCCAAGTATTCCAAAATGTTGAGCTTCGGGATTCGATAGCGGCGACCAACAATAAAGCTCTTGATCTTGCCGGACTTCAAAAGCCGATAGGCAGTTTTATCGCAGATGCCGCCGAGCATTTCACACATTTGCTCAACATTGACTACATCGGGATAGTCAGCAAATAACAGTTTGTAGGCTGTCTGTGATTCCATAGGCCGCCTCCTTACCGTTTTTTCGGCACAAGTTCATAGTCATACCCTTTCCGCTGATTACAGTAGGTGCAAGTGTCTTTTGCCGTTTGGTGCGGGTCAATCCTGCGCAAATAATAAGCACCCGTGCCGTAGAAATTATCGGCGCAGGTGCTGCAAAGGCAGAGGATCAGTTTTTTCGGGACGCTTTCAATCAGACCGATGCTGACCGCCAGCGCATGATTGATGCCGCAAATGTGCTTTTCGGAAAGATGCCCGATAAAGTTGCCCAAGCGACGCTTATCGACAGTACGCAATTGTTCCAGCAGGACGATAGAGGGCAGTTCCAAGCCGTCCTCGGCATCGTCGATGTAGTAGTGCGTGGGAAGTTTGGCTTTCACGCCGGTTTTGCTCGTGATGGAAGCGATAATGACTGTGGGGCTGTGTTTGTTTCCGACATTGTTCTGGATGATTACGACAGGGCGGTAGCCCTCCTGCTCAGAGCCGATGCCCCGGCCCAGATTGGCGTAATACATATCGCCGCGCAAATATGTGTGGCTCATTCTGTGATGACCTCCTTTGTGTATTTAGGCGTTCCCACCTATGTAGAGATCAAGCAGCAGAACAGAATTAAGGTCGGTGAGAGATAAAACATTCTTTGTTTCGTCAGACCCGTCCTGCCGCTTGACCGTAGTATTTTGAAGAAAATTCAATTTGTCCTCGACACCCCGATTTCCTATTGGGAAGTCATCAAGCGGCCGATGGCTGTCGGCTCCACGGGGATTTCACCCTCACGAGGTTCTCTCATGACCGCCCCCATTGCCTGCGACGGCTTCACGGTCGAAATGCCGCTTATCACGCTCGGACTGTGGCTGGACGGGAGTATCGTTAGCCCTATTGCCGGTCGTCGCCGGGGCGGGAGCCACCCGCCCGTGATAGCCGACTGTATATCGCTCCCCGCAGTGCGGATTGTGGCGCAGCCGCTAATGTGGCTCATGCTTTCGCAATGGCAATAGGAATGTACTTGATGAATGGGTATTTTATTGTCAAAGGCCATCCCTGCTTGCCGAAAAGGAAAACAGGCAGAGAGTTTTCGTACCTCTCCACCTGTTTCCTCACTTAAAGGCTATTTTTCAACCACCTATTCCAAAAAATTTTTTCAATCTTTTTTCGGCGGCCGCAACCGATTTTGCAACGGCCTGAAAAGTGCATCCCTCCATTCCTGCGATCTGCTCATAGGTCAAGCCTTGAAAATAGTAGAGGATCAACCTCCGCTTTTGTATTTCGGGCAGTTCGGAGATCGCTCTATGTAACTGCGCATATTCCATGCTCTGCAAAGCGCTTTCTTCGACCGTCGCCGGACGATGCACGGCCCGGTCATACAACGATGCCTCCGTAAGCTCCGATTGCTCATAGTGGCGATCCACTTCGTTCAGATAGGAGAGGTCGTCCAGCTCAAAGGAATCAAACAACGCAAACACGGCAGCGCTGATCTCAAAATGATGCCGATTGCCTTGTCCGTCCGAAAAGGTCAGCCAGTGGCGGACGTCCCCGGTCGTGCCGATGGTATAGGGATTGTATTTGTCCTTCCTTCGTTTCGGATGGTTTCCATCCATGATATTTTCCTCCGTTTCGATTTGAATTTTGAAAATCCAAATCGTGCGGAGGACTGCGGCAGCCTACGCTGCAGACCGAAAAGCGCAGACATAGGAAAATGCATCTGCAGAAAGCGAAGGCCTGCAAAACAAGTGAGTATAATCTATATGGAGTGGCTGTTTTTACTACATATTTCATTGCTCGGAGAGCACTTTTTGAGGAACTCACCATTCGCAACGCAGGCTATAGAATGAAATAAAATTTGCTACTTTTTACAGGGAAGGCGGTTCGCAAACAAATAAGCACAAAAAATCCCTCCAATCTAAAAAACTCAGATTGGAGGGATATACGCGCAGCGAATCAGCCCGCCAACATTCGTTTTTTTATTTGGCGGGATATATGATTTCGTATTTGTTGCATCGCTTATTTGTCGATACTTATACAGTTGACATGAATGGCGCTGCTATAACAATTACTTACTATAATGAAGCTCCATTAACAAAAGTCAAGCCCCAAAACAAAAAACATGCGAACATCATAGCGGAGAGAAGGAGAACGTTTTTTCATGGTCATCTTTTACGATTATATTTTCTAATAAATTCTATCGAAAATATAAAAACAGTATTGACAGAGGAAAACGGGTTTGTCATAATTACATCAATCCGTTTCATTTTTTTACAGAAACGTACAAAATTTTACTTTGTGGGGTAAAGAACCATGAAAGAAGGCGTAAAGAAAAGCATATCCCTCATCCTTGTGCTGACGCTGCTGGTGCAGCTGCTGCCAATGGTGGCATTCGGTGTCGGCGACGAAACAAACGATCTGGACATCAGTACAGACAGCGAAACGGTGTCCATGAAGGACGACGATGCGGAGATCGTCGGCGAGGAGGACGCGCTGCGCGAGGAATCCGTCAAGCATTTCCGGCTGCAGGACGGGGGCTACATGCTGGTAGAGTACGAGACGGCAGTGCATTACCAGACGGCGGACGGGTCCTGGGAGGAGATCGACAACACGCTGCAGAAAACCGGTCAGCAGTATGTTGCCCAGGCGGGAGACATGACGCGGAAATTTGCCGCGTCGCTCGACAGCGGCTTCCTGTTCGAGACGGCGTATCAGGGGCAGAGCGTGTCGATGTCGCTGGCGCGGCGCAGCAGCCGCGACGTTGTGGCGGCAGCCCCCGAAGAAACAGCGGCGCCGGAGACCGCCGACCAGCCGCAGGAGGCGGAGCAGACGGAGGCAGACCTTCAGCGGGCACCCGCGGAAGCCGCGGCGGAGACGGATGCGCCGCAGCAGGAGACGGCAGAGGAGCTGCCGCTGCTGGACGACGCGGCGTATACGCTGGTCACGTCCACGGCGGCGGCCAGGATGGAAAACCCGGGGGCCAAAATGCGCACCTTCAGCAAGCTGGCGGAGAAAGACAAGATCCAGCCGCAGAAAATCCGCTCCAGCGTTGCGTTCGACAACGTGATGGACGGCGTCAGTCTGCTGTACCAGAACTATGGATATAACGTAAAAGAGAGCATCATCATCGAGAAGCCGCAGGAACAGTATGCCTACTCGTTTGTGCTGAACCTGCAGGGCCTGACGCCGACGCTTGAGGCCGACGGCTCTGTGCTGCTGCGCGGTGCCGACGGCGAGCCGGTCTACGAGATCCCGGCACCGTATCTGGCGGATGCCGACGGCGCAACGTCACTGGAGGACGCCGCCTACAAGCTCGAGCGCATCTCGGGCGGTTATCTGCTGACCGTGGAGGCGGACCCGGAGTGGATGAACGCGCCGGAGCGTGCCTACCCCGTGACGCTCGACCCGACGATCCTGCTGCACAACAAGGGCAACGTTCTGACGACGTTCATCCGGTCGGCATGGCCGGGGTCTGTTGCCCCGAATTCTGCAGATCAATTTGTCGGGTATAGGGCAAACGAAGGATATGATGCCTGTAATATTTATGTTCAGTTTGCAAACCTGCCGGAGATTCCGCAAAATTGTGTTCCAATTAGCGCGCAATTGGCAATGTATAACGCCGGCTTTTTCACATCCGATGGTGTAGGCTGTGCGGCTCCGGATGGATCATTGACGGTGGAAGCGCATGAATGGCCCGCTGCGGTCAGCGATGTTTCCGGTCTGACTTGGTATCTGGTCCATTTTGGCTCTACACCTGTTAACGAAGAAACCATTGACTACCAAAAATTAAGTAAGAAAACTCTTGGGGAATACGTCACATGGGACATCACGCGCACAGTCATGCAGTGGTACCAGAAGCAGAACGAAGGCGACACGAGCGGCGGGCGCGGCGTACTCCTCGAGGGAATTGACGGTAGTGAGAATTATCGCGTAGCGAACCTGATCGGCAGCGGATACCACGACTACAGCCCGTATTTTGCGGTGTACTACCGCAATCCGGTCGGTCTGGAGAGCTATTATACCTATCAGGAGGCATCGGCGGGAAAAGCCGGAGATCTTTCTATCCATAATTTTACGAACCAGTTCACGCTCGACCGTGCGGATGTCTCCCTCTCGCTGGAGCCGGTGTCCTATGCGCTGCGCCACATCTATAATAGCGCCACCTCCGGCATCGAATTTTCCAATAACGAGGCGGGCGGTATTCACACCTGTGACTACACGTCCATGCAAGTCGGTGTCGGCTGGAAGCTCTCTGCGCAGCAGACGGTGGTGGAGTGCAAGGTCGGCGACGAGACGTATCTGGTCTACAACGACGAGGACGGCACCGAGCATTACTTCAGCAAGACGGCGACCAACACGTATGAGGACGAGGACGGCCTCAGCCTGAAGATCGTCAAGTCCACCAGTGGCGGCAATACGATCTATACCATGACGGATATGGACAAGTACCACACGTGGGTGTTCCACAACGGCTACCTGATCTCCGTCACGGACAACAACAGCAACACGATCTATTTCGCCTACAACGCAGCGTACAGCAGCGGCGGCAGCGCGTGGAAGCCGGTCAAGGGTTCTGCCAGCAACCGGCTCGTGCAGATCGTCATGGACATCAACAGCAGCAGCAACGACAATCCGAGGACGCTCCAGACGGTCGCGAACCTGGCCTACAGCGGCGACCGGCTCTCCAGCGTGACGGACTACGCCGGTCGCAGCACGAACTACAGCTACGACTCCGGCGGACACCTGACGCAGGTGACCTATGCAGACGGCACGTCCGCGTCCTACGAGTATTACTCGAGCAACGGCCGCCTGTCGACGCTGTATGATGCCGAGAGCCAGTACGGACTGGACATTACCTACACCTACAATCTCGGCGTCGTGTCCACGTTCCGCGTGCAGGAATTTGCCAACACCTCGGGGGCAAAGCAGACCGGCAGCGCCTTCCATGCCTACCGCAACGGCATCCACCAGACATCGTACCGCTTCTACGGGCCGGACCATACCCGGGACACGGCCGACGACACGGTCATGACCTGCGTGCTCGACCATTTTGGTAAGACGATCTGCACCTATGACAGCAACACGGACTACTCAGAGATCATCGGCACCAGCGCCGCCAACTATACGGACAACAGCGGCACCAGCAAAACGAACAACCGCCTGACCGGCGCGGCGGCTATGGGTATATCGTCGTTCAACATGCTGTCCAACTCCGGATTGGAGACCTGCACAGGCAACGCTGCGGACAACTGGGCGCAGCTTTCATTCAGCACGTCTGCCTCGGCGGGTACACAGTCCGGAAACAAGGCGCGCCTTGGCAAAGCCTCAATTAAAACCACGGCGCGCGGCAGCGGCATGTATCAGGAAGCCACCCTGCAGGCAGGCACAACGTACACCTTCTCAGGCTATGTGAACACATGCGACATGACCGCGTTTGATTCCAACGGCAGCGTGTATCTTGCGGCACTCACGGCCGACCAGATCGCGGATCTGTCGCAGGCGTGTGCCTCGCCGTGGAAAAGCGAACAGGTGAACTACAAAACGGATGCCTCGATCAACCGCGGCTGGGAGAAGATCAGCGTGACGTTCATGCCGGAGACGTCGGGCACATACTACATGGCGTTCCTGCAGGATCGAGCGGACGGCACGGCCTGTTGCGACGACCTGCTGCTGGAAGAGAGCGAGGCCGCCTCCGAGATCAACCTGGTGCAAAATGGCAGATTTGCGTGGCTCGTCAACGGGAAACCGGAAGGCTGGGTCCCAAACAGCTACACGATCAGCGATGAGCACCCGGTCGGCCAGCCGCTGAGCAAATCCATGCGTGTCAGCAACACGATGAACGGCTACGCGCGCACGCACCAGGTCATCCCGCTCAATCTCCTGGCAGATGAGGCGACGTTCCTGCTCTCCGGCTGGGGCAAGGCAAACTCCGTCGGCGGCACGGCCCGCAAGCATGAGGACGGCGACGAGCGGTATTTTGGCCTTGTCGCGGAGATTGCCTACACCGACGGCACGACCGAAAACCAGTACGTGAGCTTCAACGGGGACTACGCGGACTGGCAGTTTGCATCGGGCGTCATCGTGCCGGGCAAGCGCGACGAGAGGGTAAAAGAGATCACGGTGCGCTGCGCCTATGACTACAACGCCAACGACGCGTACTTCACGAACATCAGCCTCGTGCTCGAACCGGCGGAGACCTACAGCTATGACAGCAAGGGCAACCCCATCGCGGCGACGGACGGCAGCGCCAAGACGGCCAGCGAGTTCTTCGCCGACTCCCAGCGCCTCAAGAGCTACACCACGCCCAGCGGCGCAAAGCACACGCTGGGGTACGACGCAAGCAACAACCTGCAGGAGGATACGCTGGCCGGCCTGACGAATTATACCTACCACAACGATTCCGGCAGCGCCACGACGAGCATGACGCGCGAGGGGTACAGCGGGGACTTTCTCAAGTCCCAAAATGTCTACGACAGTACCGGCCGTTTCCGCACGCTGGCCATAGATGCAAACGGTGTGCAGACAGGCTACACCTATGACGATACAACGCTGCAGCTCACCAGCGTCCACAGCGCCGGCGGAGCGACTCAGACCTATACCTACCAGTCCGGCCGCGACCGCGTGTCGCAGACGGCGATCGACCAGACGGCTGCACTTACCTACCGGTACGACCGCGCGCAGCTGACCGACCTCATCCGCAAGGCGTTCCCGCAGGCGGCGGATGCCAGCGGAAACAACGTCAACCCCTTCTGGCAGCACTACCTGCTGGGCTACGACGCCTTCGGCAACATGACGCGCGTGCAGGTCTGCGCCTCGAGCGCGGAGCGAGAGGGGTATACCGCGCCCGTCACCCTCGCGTCGTATACATATGAGGGCAACGTCAATAACGGCCGGCTGGCCACGATGACCTACGGCAACGGCGACAGTGTCAGCTACACCTATGACGCGTTTGACAGGCAGCGCACCGCCGCATATAATGATGTCGACAGAACGACGCATGAGCGGAAAAACGTTGCTACGTACCACTACGACTACAGCGGCGACAACGACCTTGCGCGGCAGTACGTCACGGACGGCAGCGGCGCAGTCACGGAGCAGTACAGCTACCAGTACGACAGCCTCGGCAGGCTCATCCATTCGCGCCAGTCGACGGGCGGCGGCACACTCGTGCAGCTCACGCAGCACATGTACGACAACGCAAACCGGCTCACATCGCAGTCGTGGCAGTTCGGCACAGGCCTGTACCACCAGCAGTATTCCTACACCGGCGTCAAGGCCGACGGCACGACCGACAGCTCGGTCGACGGCACGATCAGCGCCATCACGACCACGATTCCGGGCCAGAGCGTGATCACGTCCACGTATGGCTACAATGACCTGCGCCAGTTGACGTCCAAGGGCGTCACGGTGCCCGACCAGAACGGGAAGCAGACCAAGGTCTATGACCGCACCTATACCTACGACCGCATCGCGGTTGACAGCGGCAACCGGATGGGTACGCGTCTGGCGAGCACGGATTACAAGTTCGGTTCGAACAGCCGCAGCTTCACGTATACCTATGACAAGGCTGGCAACATCAAGTCGGTCATGGCGTCCGACAGCGTGGGCAAGTTGTATGACTACGACGGACTTGGTCAGCTCGTCAAGGAAACGCCCATAGGGTTGACAATGTATGCTGTTACATACGCCTACGACACGGCTGGCAACATCCGGAGTATTACGAGGGGCGGCACAACGTTCAAGTCCTTTGGTTACACGAACCCCTCGTGGCCGGATCTGCTCACGAGCGTGACGGCAAACGGTGCGACCAAGGACATCCTCTACGAAGGCCAGACCCAGACGAGCGACGTCCCGTCCTCCGGCAACCCGGTTACGTACTACAACGGCAAGGACTATACCTTCACGTGGACGAAGGGCCGCCAGCTCGCCTCCGCAACGGTGGACGGCAAGCAGGTCTCCTATACCTACGACATGTCCGGTGTCCGCAGCGGCAAGCAGGTCTACACGACCTCCAACCAGCGCACGACGACCTATACCTATACCACGCTCTCCGGCAAGGTCATGCGCCAGCAGTGGGAGACGCGCAACAGCGACGATACGGTTTACCAGGCGATGCAGTCCCTCGAGTTCGTGTACGACGACGGCAACCAGCCGTTCGCCATGATCTACAACGACGGCTCGACCTCGACGCTCTACTACTACGTCCTCAATGCGCAGGGCGACGTCATTGCGCTGCTGAACGCGAACGGCACGCTCGCCGCGTCCTACAACTACGGCGCGTGGGGCAACTACTCCGTGCATGGTGCTGACGGCAAAAAGACCACGGATGCCACCTTCATCGGGCACATCAATCCCCTGCGCTACCGCGGCTACTACTACGACCGCGAAACGCGCCTTTACTACCTCCAGAGCCGGTACTATGACTTCGCCAACTACCGGTTCATCAACGCGGATGGACAATTTACTGATGGTTTCATTGGTTCAAACTTGTTTGCATATTGCGAGAACAACCCAATCCGTTATTCTGATCCAACAGGCTTGCTGGCGGCAGAGGCCGCAATTACATTAACGAACTGGTGGAATCCAATTGGATGGATTACGGCGGCTGTCGTTGTTGTAGAAGTTGTTGCTATAGTTGCCATATCGTATGGAATTGCCAAAAATGTTTCTCTTGCCAATAGAAACACGGGTGGGAATTCTGCTGACACATCAAGTCCCGAGAATTTTGGCGGTTCAACGCCTGCCTCGCCTCAACCACCAAAGAATAATGGGCGAGGTAATAATAAAAAAAGTAATAATAAGCCATCGCTCAAAAAGCTTACGAATTTCCAGTTGAAGTCCAATGGATTGGATGCTCACGCCTTGAAAAAGGAGTACCTTGGGAAAAAAGCGGAGATTAAATTATATGATTTAGCCTATGATTCAAGAAGCCGTATTATATTTATCATTGACAAAGCGGGGAGGATCATTTATGAAACCGCATACAAAATTAACTGAAAGGTAAAATGTTAAATGAGTATATGCGAGGATAATATTTGTTTTTCGCCTCCTTTGCCGCCAACTATTTGGGGCGAGCTTTGCTTTTGCTTTGATACAGATTTTCCGATAGATGAAATTTCATCCATCATTGGTGTGCGGCCGACGGAGGCAAAACGAAGACAAGAATGCAAGTGGAATGCATATGAGGGGACACAGAATCCGGGATACTGGACTATTGTATTTGACCAGATTGACACTTTTAAAAGTGACGTAGTCCAACAGGCAATGCATTGTTTTATTACAGAACATGAGCGTGAGTTGCATCAGGTTCTGGAGCAATTTCAGCCATGCGCACTATTCTTGACGATTTATATTGCGGTACATCAAAGCGGAGAATATCCGTCCATCCGACTGAAATCACATTTTTTACAAGATGCTTGCCTGTTGAATGCACGTGTGGATATTGTTATAGATGATGATTATGCAACAGAAGAGGATGACAGAAGCAATGATATAACATAGCTTTCGCATTTGTTTTCGGTTGTGCTACGGAAAAGATTAGCGGGCGGTGCTGTTGCACCGCCCGCATGGAAATGGATAAGTGGTCACTATGATGCGTACAACCGTCAGCACACAACCACAGATCATCATCGTTGTCTGCTGCATTACGCTGCGCCGCAGCGCCTACGGCGCGTGGGGCAACTATTCCGTGCATGGTGCTGACGGCAAAAAGACCACGGATGCCACCTTCATCGGGCACATCAATCCCCTGCGTTACCGCGGCTACTACTACGACCGCGAAACGCGTCTCTACTACCTCCAGAGCCGGTACTACGACTTTGCCAACTGCCGGTTCATCAACGCCGACACCTTCGCCACCACCGACGCCAACGGCTTCCTCAGCGCCAATATGTTCGCGTATTGCGAGAATAATCCGGTCATGCGAACGGATGAGGACGGAGAAGTTGCTCATATTATTGTAGGCGCAATTATAGGCGTAGCATTTCAATACGTTTGTGATGTGGCCAGCGGTCTTCGCGCAGGGCACAGCCTATCTGAGGCTTTGAATCCGGGGACTGTTGGGTCAACATACGCTGATTATATTGCAGCGGCGGCGAGCGGAGCACTGGCCGCGTCTGGAATAGGCGCTGTTGGCGCAGTAGCTGCTAATACCATGTTCTCAAGCGTTACATATCTTGCTGATCGCAGTATAAAGAATGAAAAGGTTAATGGAGCTGAGTGGTTGGAAGCAACTGCAACTGGGTTTATTTCGGGAATTATTGGCGGCAGTGGTGCAAATGCGAAGAAAGTGGTCGGAGTTATAAACTATTCGCGTAATGTAGTAAAAACAGCTGTATCACCAAAGAGAATTGCCATGTATAGAGGTAAGATTACAAGCTCACTCAAAGCGATTAGAACCTCATTGAGGAGAACTTTTGGCAGCTTTTGTTTTTCAAATCTCAAAAATTTTTTTGGCAGATGAACAAGATGAAGCATATAATTCAGAAATGTCTGCACTGGATCACGAGTGACATTAAGCAAACCATAGCGGAAGTGAAGTATGCTTTCCGGCGGCGCAGTCAACGCGTGCTGTTGGCAGTGCAGATGGCGGCGTGGGTCGTAATCTTGGGTGAGTTTATAATCATGAGCATTTGCCTTGATTATTCATGGTTTGGTGAGATCGTTGTTATCTGGTATTTTATATTGCTGATTACTGATTCTAAGCACTTGCTTAGTGTTATGCAGTGTGTTTTATCATGGATAGCGGCAGCGGCCTTTACAGTAGCCATTTTTGCGCATGAAATGGCGCTGTGGTGAAGTTCACAATCAAATCCTTATCAAGATTCGCCGGCAGCAAAGAAATGCTGCCGGCTTTTTTGTGACGTCGTCGGGTGTCATCGTGCCGGGCAAGCGCGACAAGTGGGTCCAAGAGATCACGGTGCGCTGCGCCTATGACTACAACGC
>OHJN01000965.1_pt1 | contig 12534 bp, 8 predicted proteins | sample 1568531 | NCBI WGS metagenome assembly OHJN01 (sample SAMEA3879594, study PRJEB24766) | human gut metagenome | biome: human-associated habitat; feature: feces | place: USA | collected 1985/1987
TCAGGATTTGTTTGGTGGCAGATCGCAGGGTCGCACCATGCATTGGGGCAGCGCTACGCCACGCCCTGACGAGGGACAAGTTTCCTCCACGGTGAACATCGACCTCTACACGGCCTTGCTGGGCGGCGACATCATCATCCGTTTGCCGTCGGGCAGCAAACTCCGTCTGAAGTTGAAACCCGTCACGCAGAATGGCACGAAGGTAAGACTTCGTGGCAAGGGCAACCGCCGATCCGACGGCACGATGGGCGATCTGATCATCACCTACAATATCAAGTTGCCCGACCATCTGACGCCTGAGCAAGAGAACTTGGTCCGCCAGATGCAGGCACAGGGTTGATTTTGACTACAAGATGATTTAGAGCAAAATCATTAAGTACAAGATCATATAGTTTAGTCCATTTCCACATGTTCTTCGAACGCAAAGGCAGTTCACGAGCTATGGGGAAATGGACTTTTTTTTGTAACTTGCCAACTTAGCAAGTTAGCAAGTTGCTAACTTGACAATTTGCTATATGCCGAAGACGCGGGCTACATTCTCATTGGTCCGCCGCGCCATCTCCTCCTCGCTCACGCCATAGGCCGCAGCCAGCGTGGTGAGCACCTGGGCCACGAAGGCACTCTCGTTGCGTTTGCCCCGATGAGGCACGGGCGCCATGTACGGGCAGTCAGTCTCCAGGACGATACGGTCCAGGGGGACGGCGGCAGGCAGGTCTTCGCGCAGATGGCTACTCTTGAACGTCGAGACGCCGCCCACGCCCAGTACGAAACGCGGGAAGCGGAGGAAGGCCTCCGCCTCTTGCTGGTTGCCTGTGAAGCAATGGAATACGCCGCCAGGCAAGTCCTCTTCGTATTTTCGCAAGATAGAGATCATCTCCTGCTGCGCCTTCCGGCAGTGGATCATCAGTGGGAGGCGCGTCTCCACGCTCCACCTCACCTGCTCCTCAAACGCCTTCAGTTGTTCCTGCTCGTGCTCCCGCGACCAATAGAAGTCGAGTCCACACTCGCCGATACCGATCACCTCCGGCGACAAATAGTCTCTCATCCGGCGCAACGCCTCCTCCCAACTGGCGTCCACCTCCTCGGGCTGCAGCCCTACCAACGGGTAGCAGTAGCCTGGATATTGACGGCAGAGCGCCAGCACGGCCGGCACATTGTCCAGGTTGATGGCCGGCACGATGATCTTCCCCACCCCAGCCTCGCGGGCCCGGTTAATGACGGCGGGGAGGTCTTCGCGAAACTCCTCGCCGTCCAAATGGGCATGTGTGTCAATAAACGTCATTTGTTTCTCCGCATCATCCGGTCCGCATAGGCCCGCAGTTCCTTCTTGCGATCCTCCGCCACACTCACTGCGTCGAGATAAGCCTTGCTCTCCTTGAAATACTGGTTGATCTTCTCCTTGGCCAGTTCGTCGATATGGAGCGCGTCGTAGAGACTTGTGACGGCGCTGACCTTCTCCTGGCGGTCAAAGTCCTCCATCTCCATCCAGCGCTCCAGTTCCTGGCGCTGCGACGCATCGGCACGGAGGAAGGCGTTGATGAGCATGTAGGTTTTCTTGTTGGAGGTGATGTCGCCGCCGATGGCCTTGCCAAACACCTTCTCGTCGCCATAGACGTCGAGATAGTCGTCCTGCAACTGGAAGGCCAGTCCTATTTTCTCGCCAAAGCGATAGAGATTGTCGGCGTCCTCCTCCGAGGCCCCTGCGAGGATGGCACCGATCTTCAACGCACAAGCCAGCAGCACGCTGGTCTTCAGACGGATCATCTCGATATACTCGTCCTCGGTCACGTCCGTACGCTTCTCAAACTCCATGTCCAACTGCTGACCGTCGCCTATCTCCAGCGCCGTCTCCGTGAAGAGGTCGAGCACGGGTTTCAGCCTTTCTGCCGGACTCTCCGCCATCATCTGATAGGCCAGTACCAGCATCGTGTCGCCCGAGAGGATGGCCTGGTTGTCGTTCCACTGCACGTGCACCGTCGGTTTGCCGCGACGCTTGTCAGCATTGTCCATCAAGTCGTCGTGGAGCAAGGTGTAGTTGTGATAGGTCTCCAGTGCGCAGGCAGGAGTCAGTATGCGCTCTGGATCCTCGCAGAAGAGGTTGTAGGCCAGCAGCATCAGCGTCGGGCGGATGCGCTTGCCACCCAGAGAGAGTACATAGCGTATGGGCTCGTACAGTCCCTCGGGAGTGCGTCCCGTGGCGACCACGGTCAGTCGCTCGTTGACCAGTTTCAGAATTTCATCAGCAGTAAGCATTGCTTCTAATATTTTTGGATTATTATTTCTTGTATTGGGAGGAATATTATTTCTTGTATTTTTTTTGGGGGGATACTATTTCTTGTATTGGGAGGAAATACTATTCCTTGTATTTGGGGGGATAGTTCCTTCTCTCTATAGTCGGAAGACCACGGGTAGCTCCACCATCGACCGACAGGGTTTGCCGTGGTCGATGCCCGGTTTCCACTTCCCCATCATCCGCATCACGCGCATCACCTCGTTGTCCAGCGGTTTGCCCGCAGACGTCTTGATGCGGATATTCGTGACCGTACCGTCGGCCTCCACCATGAAGGTCACGCCGACCATGCCCTCCTTCTTGCTGGCCGCAGCCTGCTTGGGATAGACCAGCGTCTTCGTGATCCACTTCATAAACTCCACCCAGCCTCCAGGCGGTGTCGGCGTGTCGGCCAGCACGCGCAGCGTCTTCTTGTCCTGTGGCTCGGAGACGGGGACGGGAGGCGGCTCCTTGATGGCCAGAGGCAGTGGCGGCATGAGCGTGGGTTGCTCCTCGACGGGTTTCTCCACGGGGATGACGTCGTCCAGCACGGTCTCGCCTCCACTTGGCGCCTCGCTCGCGTCGGTATGGTCCGCCCCTTTTCTGGCGCCATCCACCCGGTTGAGATCCCCCACCTTGATGTTGAGGCGGTCCTTCACGTTCTGGTGGCGGTCCGGCTTCTGTGCCGAGGCGTCATCCTCGCGGTCGATGGCCACCATCATCGTGGTGTCGCGATGCAGTTTGTCGAGATCCATCTTCGTAGGAATGTCGAGGAGATCGCCCCCCGTGGTATATTCCAGCGCCGTATAGACCAACGACGAGGCCACCACCAGCCCCAACAGAAACCCCGTCAGGTGATGTCGCTCCAAATCCGCACGTTTTGTTTTCTCGTTTTCCAAACCGCTTAAACACTAAATGCCGCCTTTTGCCGTTATATTAGGGTGAAGACGGACTCTGTATCGCTTTTACGCATGCAAAAATAGCGAAGATATTTGAAAAAAGCCGTATCTTTGTGCTGAAATTAGAAAACGTTAAATGAAAAAAGCCATTTATGCCCTCCTATTAGCATTTCTGCCCTCGCTGGCATGGGGACAGGAGAGCCAAACGGAATACAACTTCCTGCGCCTCCCCGTGAGTGCGCATGCTGCCGCGTTGGGTGGCGAGAATATCACCATCATCGAGGACGACCCCTCGCTCGTCTTCTCCAACCCCGCCCTGGCAGCCTCTGTGAGCGACCGCACGGCCGGGCTCAACTACATGAACTACATGAGCGGCGTGAGCTATGCGAGCGCGTCCTACACCAAGGTGCTTGCGCCCAAGGCCACGGTGGTGGGCGGCGTCAAGTATATCAACTACGGCTCGATGAAGGAGACCGACGCCACGGGCACGCAGGTGGGCACGTTCTCTGCCAACGAGTTTGCCATAGAGGGCACGCTGGCCTACCAGTTGGCGCGCAATGTCGTGGGCGGCATCACGGCCAAGTATGTCTATTCCCACATCGCCGACTATAGCTCCATGGGTGTGGCCGTCGATCTCGGACTCAACTGGTATATGCCGGAGCGCGAATGGTCGATCAGCGTCGTCGCTAAGAACCTTGGTGGCGAGGTGAAGGCCTACAACGATGATTTTGGCAAGATGCCCTTCGACCTCCAGCTGGGCGTGAGCAAGACCTTCCGGGGACTGCCCGTGCGCGTCTCGGCCACGCTGATCGACATGACCCACTACGACTACCGCTTCGCCAACCACCTCTGTCTGGGTGCCGACATTCTCTTTTCGGAGAGCATCTGGGCGGGCTTGGGCTACAACTTCCGCCGCGCCGAGGAGATGAAGATGGGCGAAGGCGACGAGGAGAGCGCCCACGGAGCCGGACTGAGTTTCGGCGCTGGACTCAACCTGGAGCGCTTCCGCCTCAACGTGGCCTACGGCAAATATCATGTCAGCAGCCATTCGCTGATCCTCAACGTGGGTTACACCTTCTGACCTACCATCCCAGCAGAAGGCATTTCCTCCTTCCCCATACCACTCGTTTTACATCAGACCATTTGTAGTATATTTTGATATGAAGAAAATTGTGATAGCCATCGACGGTTACAGCTCCTGCGGAAAGAGCACGATGGCCAAGGAACTGGCCCACCGACTGGGCTACGTCTATGTGGATACAGGTGCCATGTACCGGTCCGTCACGTTGTTTGCCCTTCGCGAACATCTTTTCGACGCCGAGGACACGCTCGACGCCGATCGCCTGAGCGCGCTGCTGCCCCAGGTACGCATCGACTTCCGCCTCAACCCCGAGACGGGCCATGCCGACGCCTGCCTCAATGGAGAGAACGTGGAACAGAAGATCCGTGGCCTCGAAGTGTCGAGCCGTGTGAGCATCGTGGCAGCCCAGCCTTTCGTCCGCGAGATGCTGGTGCGCCAGCAGCAAGCCATGGGTGAGGGCAAGGGCATCGTGATGGATGGCCGCGATATCGGCACCGTCGTCTTCCCGAAGGCCGAACTCAAGATCTTCGTCACCGCATCAGCTGAGGTGCGCGCTGAGCGGCGCTACAAGGAGTTGCAGGCCAAGGGCCAGCCCGCCGACTACGAGAGCATCCTGAAGAACGTCCAGGACCGCGACTATATGGACAGCCACCGCGAAGTCTCGCCGCTGCGCCAGGCCGACGACGCTATCATCCTCGACAATAGCCACCTGACCATTGCCCAGCAGGACGTATGGCTCATGGATCGCGTGAGGGAAAAGTTGGCAGAATAGTTTTTCCACCTGCGCTTTGACCAAGTAGTCTCACTATTTTCCTCCGACGTTCAGTCCGAGCGTAAATAAAAAAAAGCCGCCGAGATTCACATCTCGGCGACCATTCCAAATGTCAATTTGATTACATACTTTTAACACTAGCAAGTCGCTACTTGCTTCACTTTAACGCTTTGATCATAGCCTTCACCATGGCAATCTTCTCCATGGCGTCAGCTTGTTTTTTACGTTCCTTCTCTACGACCGCTGCCGGCGCGTGAGCCACGAAGTTCTCGTTGGAGAGCTTCTTCGTCACCCCCGTGAGGAATCCCTCCAGGTGGGCGAGCTCCTTCTTTGCCTTCTCCAGTTCGGCCTCCACATCGATGAGGCTTCCCACGGGCACGGCCCACTCCGACTTGCCAACCATGAATCCGGAGGCGTCGGCGGCCTTGGCCTCAACCACCTCTATCTTCTCCAGATTGGCCATCTTCAGGATGGCCGCGTCGTAGGCATCCACCTCGTTGGTGCCCACGGCCTGGAGGACGAGCTGCTGGCGTGGAGCGATGTTCTTCTGGTTGCGCACGGAGCGGACGCCTGCCACCACTTGCTTGACCGCCTCAAACTCCTCACAGAGACGCGCGTCGGCCTCCGTCGGCTTCTCCACAGTCTGACACTCCACCATGATGCTCTCGCCCTCTTTGCGGTCGGCAAGGTGTTGCCAGAGCTCCTCAGTGATAAACGGCATGAAGGGATGGAGCATGCGCAGCAGCGCGTCAAAGAAGCGCAGCGTGGCGTCGTAGGTGGCCTGGGCCACGGGCTGTGCCTTGCCGTCCTTGTAGGCTGGCTTCACCATCTCCAGATACCAGCTGGAGAACTCGTCCCAGAAGAGTCGATAGACCGTCATGAGCGCGTCGGAGATGCGATACTGGGCGAAGTGGGCGTCCATCTCGGCATAGGCCTCACGGAGTTTGCTCTCAAACCAGCGCGTGGCGATGCGGCTCGCCTCGTCCTGCTCGGCGTCTGCCGACACCTCCCAGCCCTTCACCAGTCGGAAGGCGTTCCATATCTTGTTGTTGAAGTTGCGTCCCTGCTCGCAGAGCGTCTCGTCGAAGAGGATGTCGTTGCCCGCGGGCGCACTCAGCATCATGCCCATGCGCACACCGTCGGCGCCATACTTCTCGATGAGTTCGATGGGGTCGGGCGAATTGCCGAGGCTCTTCGACATCTTGCGGCCCAATTTGTCGCGCACGATACCCGTGAAATAGACGTGCTTGAAGGGCTTGTCGTTGCGATACTCATAGCCCGCCATGATCATGCGCGCCACCCAGAAGAAGATGATATCCGGACCCGTCACGAGGTCGGAGGTCGGGAAATAGTAGTTGATCTCCTCGTTGTCGGGCTTGTTGATGCCGTCGAAGAGGGAGATCGGCCACAGCCATGAGGAGAACCAGGTGTCGAGCGCGTCGTCGTCCTGCTGGAAATCGGCCTCCTGCAACTGCGCCTGCGGATACTTCGCCTTTGCCTGCGCCATCACGCCCTTCAGGTCCTCATCGACGAAGACCTCGCCCACCTTCGGTCCCTCGGCTGCTGCTTCGCCCTGCGGACGGTAGTACCAGGCCGGGATGCGGTGGCCCCACCAAAGCTGACGCGAGATACACCAGTCCTTGATGTTCTCCAGCCAGTGGCGGTAGGTGTTCTTATACTTCTTGGGATAGAACTCTATCTCGTCGTCCATCACCGGTGCGAGGGCGATGTCGGCAAAATGCTGCATGCTGAGGAACCATTGTGTGGAGAGCTTGGGCTCGATGGCCACGTTGGTGCGCTCGGAGAATCCCACCTTGTTGGTGTAGTCCTCGATCTTCTCCATCAGTCCCGCCTCGTTGAGGTCGCGGCTGATCTGCTTGCGCACGTCCATGCGGTCGAGTCCGACATAGAGTCCGGCGGCCTCCGAGATGGTGCCGTCGTCGTTGAAGATGTCGATGGTCTCCAGGTTGTGCTTCAGTCCGAGGGCGTGGTCGTTGATATCGTGGGCCGGTGTCACCTTGAGGCAGCCCGTACCAAACTCGATATCGACGTAGCCGTCCTCGATGACGGGGATCGTGCGTCCCACCTTCGGCACGACGACGTGCTTGCCCTTGAGCCACGTGTTCTTGGCGTCGTCGGGGTTGATACACATGGCCGTGTCGCCCATGATGGTCTCGGGGCGCGTGGTGGCCACTACGGCGTACCATCCGCGGTCGTCGCGGTGCATGACGTTGGCCTCGTCCTTGCGCTCCACGCTCGCCTGGTCCTCGGGCGCCACGTAGTATTTCAGATAGTAGAGCTTGCTGTGCTCCTCCTTATAGACCACCTCCTCGTCGGAGAGGGCCGTCTTGGCCTTCGGGTCCCAGTTGACCATGCGTACGCCGCGATAGATGAGTCCCTTCTTGTAGAGATCGACAAAGACATGGATGACGCTCTTCGACCGCTCCTCGTCCATCGTGAAGGCCGTGCGGTCCCAGTCGCAGGAGGCGCCGAGACGGCGCAGCTGCTTGAGGATGATGCCACCGTGCTCGTGGGTCCAGTCCCAGGCATGGCGGAGAAACTCCTCACGGGTGAGGTCGCTCTTCTTGATGCCCTCCTCGGCCAGCCGTGCGACGACCTTGGCCTCCGTGGCGATGCTCGCATGGTCCGTGCCCGGCACCCAGCAGGCGTTCTTTCCCTCCATGCGCGCGCGGCGCACGAGGATATCCTGAATGGTGTTGTTGAGCATGTGGCCCATGTGGAGCACACCCGTCACGTTGGGCGGCGGGATGACCACCGTGTAGGGCTCTCGCCCGTCGGGCCGGCTGCTGAAGAGCTTGTGGTCCAACCAATACTGATACCATTTCGACTCCACTTCCCTGGGGTCATATTTCGTAGCTAATTCCATGACTGTCGCTATCTGTCTTGTTGAATACCTTTTGTTTGCTGGTTATATGATTTGCAAAGTTACGCATTTTCTCTCGAAAAGCAAAATGTGCCCCGATTTTTCTTTCCGATTGCTGGAAAATTCGGGGCCCGAGGCGGCGAGAGCATCGGGAGGACGGCTATTTGTCACTCCGAAAAGCATTTTTTCCCATCCCCACTTGCGTACTTCGGGAAAACTCCGTAATTTTGCATTATCGTTAAAAGAATATATTATTAAGGTGGAAGCGGCCACGGCCGACGTGCCCCGCCCCACCCCGACACCAAGCACAAGAGAGAATTAGCAATGAGCACAGAAGAGAAAGATATAGCGACGCAACCGAAGCACGAGAATCCCTTCCTCCTGCCCTACGGCACGCCCCACAACACGCCGCCCTTCGGCCGCTTCACCCTCCAGGACGTGGAGGAGGCGATGCTGGAGGGCATGCGCCGTGAGGACGAGGAGGTGGAGCAGATGCTCGCCGACCCTGCCGAGCCCACGTTCGACAACACCCTCGTGCGCGACCACGACGACCATCCGAAGGACTACTACAACCTCCTCGGACGCGTCAGTGGCGTGTTCTTCAACCTCCTCTCCGCCGAGGGCAACGAGGAGATGGAGGCGCTGGCGCAGAAGATGAGTCCGCTGCTGACCAAGCACGCCAACGACATCAGCCTCAATCCGCGCGTCTTCGAGCGTCTGCAGAAGGTGAAGGCCCACCACCGTCCCCTCACCGCCGAGGAGGAGACGCTGCTGCGCGAGAGCTACGAGGCCTTCGTCCGCAGTGGCGCGCTGCTCGACGAGGCAGGCAAGGACCGCTTCCGCCAGTTGACGGAGGAGGCCAGCCGTCTGTCGCTGCAGTTCTCTCAAAACCTGCGCAAGGCCACCAAGGCCTTCAAGCTCCACCTCAGCGACGAGGCCGACCTCAGCGGACTGCCCGAGACCGTGCGCGAGGCTGCTGCCACGGCTGCCCGCGAGGAGGGCAAGGAGGGCTGGATCATCACCCTCGACGCCCCGAGCTACGGTCCCTTCATGATGTACGCCGACCGCCGCGACCTTCGCCAGCAGGTCTTCATGGCCCACGGCACGCTCTGCACCGAGGGCGAGGAGTGCAACCTCGACATCTGCAAGCGGCTGGTCAACCTGCGGCGCGAACTGGCCCAGCTCCTGGGCTACGAGACCTACGCCGACTACGTGATGGAATATCGCATGGCCTCCTCGGCCCAGAACGTCTATCGCTTGCTCGACGACCTCATCGAGGCCTACAAGCCCACGGCCGTCCAGGAGCGCGCCGAGGTCGTGGCCCTGGCCAAGGAGCTGGAGGGCGACGACTTCGACTTCCAGCCCTGGGACACGGCCTACTACTCCTTCAAGTTGCAGATGCGCCGCTACAACCTCGACCCCGAGATGCTCCGCCCCTATTTTGAGGTGAAAAACGTCATCAAGGGCGTCTTCGGACTGGCCACGCGCCTCTACGGCATCACCTTCCGCGAGAACAAGGAGATTCCCGTCTATCACCCCGACGTGCGCCCCTATGAGGTCTATGACCGCGACGGCAGCTACCTGGCCGTGCTCTTCGTCGATTTCTATCCGCGGAAGGGCAAGCGCGGCGGCGCCTGGATGACGGAGTACCAGGGCCAGTGGATCGAGAAGGACGGCACCAACGTGCGCCCCCACGTCTCGCTGGTGATGAACCTCAGCAAGCCCACCGACGACCGACCCGCCCTGCTGCGCCTGGGCGAGGTGGAGACCTTCCTCCACGAGTTTGGCCACGCCCTCCACGGCATGTTCGCCAACACGCGCTTCGAGTCGCTCTCCGGCACCAACGTCTGGTGGGACTTCGTCGAACTGCCCTCGCAGTTTATGGAAAACTACGCCACGGAGCGCGACTTTCTCCGCACCTTCGCCTTCCACTACGAGACAGGCGAGCCCATCCCCGACGACCTCATCGACCGCATCCGCCAGAGCCGCCACTACAATGTGGCCTCGGCCTGCCTGCGCCAGGTGAGTTTCGGCCTGCTCGACATGGCCTACTACACGCAGAAGGATCCCTTCGAGGCCGACATCATCCCCTTTGAGAAGGCGGCCTGGCAGAAGGCCATCATCGGCCAGCAACTGCCGCAGACCTGCATGACGACGCAGTTCTCCCACATCATGGCGGGAGGCTACGCCGCGGGCTACTACAGCTACAAGTGGGCCGAGGTGCTGGAGACCGATGCCTTCGGAGCCTTCCAGGAGCACGGCATCTTCGACCAGGCCACAGCGCAGCGCTTCCGCGACTGCGTGCTCTCCAAGGGCGGCACGGAGCACCCCATGACGCTCTACAAGCGCTTCCGCGGCCACGAGCCGACCATCGACGCCATGCTGCGCCGCGACGGCATCAAGAAGCAATAACATTCCCCCTATGCCGAGGAACCATTTCCCCGCGCAATCAAAGAGATTTCCAAAATATAGACAGAGAAAAAGCAAGACAAGATGAAAGATACGGGCAAGCAACGGCTTCTCGACCTGCGCTACCTGCGCATGGCAGCCATCTGGGCCGAAAACTCCTACTGCCAGCGCCGCAAGGTGGGTGCGCTGGTGGTGAAGGAGAAGATGATCATCAGCGACGGCTACAACGGCACGCCGAGCGGATTTGAGAACGTCTGCGAGGACGCCCACGGCGTGACCCACCCCTACGTGCTCCACGCCGAGGCCAACGCCATCACCAAACTGGCGCGCAGCGGCAACAACAGCGACCAGGCCACGCTCTACGTCACCGCCTCGCCCTGCATCGAGTGTGCCAAACTCATCATCCAGGCTGGCATACGGCGCGTGGTCTATGCCGAGCAGTACCGGCTCACCGACGGCATCGACCTGCTGCGGCGCGCCGGCGTGGAGGTGGAGCACCTGCCCCTCGACCTCCCTGTCTAATCATCATCATATTGTAGTATATAGCATTCCAAGCGCTGCAAGCACCCAGGCGCCCGTCCGTCCGGACACCCCGGTCGGCGCGGCTCCTGTCATCGATCGTTATGTCAAAGAAAAAATCCAACCGGTTTACCCCCTTGCTCATGGCCGTGAGCGTCGTTTTCGGCATCCTTGTCGGCACGTTCTACGCCAACCACTTCTCGGGCAACCGCCTCAGCATCATCAACAACGGCAGCAACCGCCTCAACAACCTGCTGCGCATCATCGACGACCAGTATGTCGATTCGGTCAATATCGACGACCTCGTGGACAAGGCCATTCCCCAGATCCTTGCCCAGCTCGACCCCCACTCCACCTACATCTCCGCCGAGGACGTGCAGAAGGTCAACAGCGAGCTCAAGGGCTCGTTCTCCGGCGTGGGCATCGAGTTTACCATCCAGCGCGACACCATCAACGTGGGCAACGTCATCAAGGGCGGTCCCGCCGAGAAGATGGGCCTGCTGGCCGGCGACAAGATCGTCGAGGTCGATGGCAAGCCCTTCGTCGGCCAGGTCGTCACCGACACCGAGGCGCGCCGCCGCCTGATGGGCCCCAAGGGCACGAAGGTGGAGGTGGGCGTGGTGCGCTATGGCACGAAGGCCGTGAAGCGCTTCACCATCACCCGCGCCGACATCGTCACGCCGAGCATCGCCGCCACCTACATGCTCAACGACAGCACGGGCTACATCCGCATCAAGTCCTTCGGCCAGAAGACCTACATGGAGATGCTGGCCTCGCTGGCCTCGCTCTCGCAGCAGGGCTTCTCGAGCCTCATCATCGACCTGCGCGACAACAACGGCGGCTACCTTGAGAGCGCCATACAGATGGCCGACGAGTTTCTGCCCAAGGACCGTCTCATCGTCTATACGCAGGGCCGCAAGAGTCCCCGCCGCGACTACCGCAGCAGCGGGCGCGGCGCCTATCAGACCATCCCGCTGGTCGTCCTCATCAACGAGGCCTCGGCCTCCTCGGCCGAGATCTTCGCCGGTGCCATCCAGGACAACGACCGCGGCACCATCGTCGGCCGCCGATCCTTCGGCAAGGGCCTCGTGCAGCAGCAGATCGGATTCCCCGACGGCAGCGAGATCCGCCTCACCATCGCCCGCTACTACACGCCTTCGGGCCGCTGCATACAGAAACCCTACAAGCTCGGCGACGAGGCCGACTACGACCAGGATCTCCTCCAGCGCTACGAGCGGGGCGAGCTCTTCTCCGGCGACAGCATCCACCATACGGGTCCCGCCTACCACACCACGCTCGGACGCCCCGTCTATGGCGGTGGCGGCATCACGCCCGACATCTTCGTGGCCGAGGACACGACCGACATCACCTCCTACTACAAGCTGGCCGTCATGAGCGGACTGATTCTCCAGTTTGCCTTCAACTACACCGACGCCAACCGCCCCCACCTGCGCACGCTCACCGAGGTCATCGACCTGGCCAAGTATCTGCAGGGCCAGGGCCTCGTCGATCAGTTTGCCACCTTCGGCACCCACAACGGCCTGCCGCGGCGCAACCTCATGATCCGTCGCTCCTACCACCTACTCGACCGCTTCATCAGCAGCCGCGTCATCTACAACATGCTCGACGAGCAGGCCCTCATGGAGTATCTCAACCAGGACGACCCCGTGGTCGAGGCCGCCATCGGCGTCATCAAGCGCC
>OHJN01000983.1_pt1 | contig 12236 bp, 9 predicted proteins | sample 1568531 | NCBI WGS metagenome assembly OHJN01 (sample SAMEA3879594, study PRJEB24766) | human gut metagenome | biome: human-associated habitat; feature: feces | place: USA | collected 1985/1987
AATTCGCGGGCTGCCTCTTTACTTCCGTTTAATAATTCCTGACGGATAGGAGTACCTGTAAGTACTGCTTTGTCAGCAGGAAGACTTTTTACAGTCTCAGGGAAGTTACAGCATACTTTTGTTGCAGATGGAATGCAGATCTTATTTGCAAGTCCGGGAGTCATATCTGATTCATGAATGATGGTAGGAATTTTACGTCGACCGGCAGCGATTACAACCGGGACAGTCACGAAGCCACCCTTGGAGAAAACCACATCTGGTTTTAATTGTTTCAATAATTTTTTGGCCTCACCGAATCCTTTCAGTACACGAAATGGATCTGTGAAGTTTTTCAGATCAAAATAACGTCTCAGCTTTCCGGATGAGATTCCGTAATAAGGAATATTCATTTCTTCAATAAGCTTTTTTTCGATTCCATCGTAGGATCCGATATAGGAAATTTCGTATCCAAGCTCCTTAAGGCGTGGGATCAGAGCAATATTCGGAGTCACATGTCCGGCTGTGCCGCCGCCGGTGAGCACAATATGTTTCATAGAGATTCCTCCTGTTTTATTCTGAATAGTTACAACAATTCTATAAAAGACTGCAGGGAATATGTGAAATCCTGCGAAAATGTCCGGATTCATTATTTTATGGAATTGCTATACGTTACTATTTAATATGAACCCAGGGGGAGAAATTGTCAAGGAAAGTTAAATATTATGAAGAACAAAACAGATATACAGACAAAAAATCAGCAGATAGACAAAATACTTCAAGAGCAGTATGATACTGAAACCAAAATACTTGAATCCGCATTGCTGAACGCAGCAGGTAAAACCTCATGGGATGAATTTCCGGAAGAATCCGAGGAGAAGATCCGGGCGGGGTATGATCGGCTGATCACCCGACTGAGAGAAACAGGGGATTTCAATGAAGCAGTCAGGGCTGAAAAGACAGGAAGCACCAGGGCAGCAAAGGAAAAACTTGAAATTCTTGAGTATGACTGGAACAGGACTCACAGAATCCTGAAATCTGCAGCTGCCGCAGTGGCAGTAGTTATGTTGACTGCGCTGGTGGGAATGACTGCTATAGCTGACTGTCGATATCCGGATAAAAATACGCAGACATATCAGAAAACATCCGTTTTTGAAAAAAAATAAAAAAATTTTATTTTTTTGTGTGATATTTGCCGATTTGATTCGCATAGTATATGTAATGAAAGTTTGCGAAGCAGAAATCCGGCATTTTATTCTTCGGATAAGTGTGCGGATCAAAGGCTCGGAACAAAACGTTATATATTTATGCACTGACCGACAGAGAATCATTAAAATATCGGCAAATTTTTAAAATTCTTACGTGGCAGATGCAAAGAAAGGCAGGAACAGTCGAAAAAAAACTGTTTCTGCTTTTTGTTTTCAGAAAAGATATTGTTAATTTGTTTCATTGTAGTGTATAATTAATACAATATAGAAGGATCATAAAAGCAGTAAAAAGTTGCCGGGTTAAACAGGCAAAATGCAGCAAAACAATTGGGGATATCAAAAAGATTCCGAGAGTACATCAAAATCTGAAGGGAGGTTTTTATATGAAGATTACATTTATCGGGGCAACTCATGAGGTTACGGGATCCTGTTATTATCTGGAGGCAGCAGGTCACAAGTTTCTTGTAGACTGCGGAATGGAGCAGGGACCGGATTATTATGAAAATGCAGAAATACCAGTGGCTTTGGGAGAGATAGAATTTGTTCTTCTGACACATGCACATATAGATCACTCAGGTAATCTTCCGGCTATTTATGCAAAGGGGTTCAGGGGACCGGTATATGCCACAGATGCCACCAGCCATTTATGCGATATTATGCTCAGAGACAGTGCGCACATTCAGATGTTTGAAGCAGAATGGAGAAACCGTAAAGGCAGACGACAGGGCAAACCGGAATTTGTTCCGGCTTATACAATGGAAGATGCCATGGGAGTGATCAGAAACTTTGTGGGATGCCCGTACAATAAGATGATCACTCCTGCAGAGGGAATCTCAGCCCGGTTTATTGATGCAGGCCATTTGCTGGGCTCTGCAAGTATTGAGCTGACGATCAGGGAGGAGGATACAGAGAAAAAGATTGTATTCTCCGGAGATATTGGAAATACCTGCCAGCCCTTGATCAAGGATCCTGAGTATCTGCACCATGCAGATTATATAGTTATGGAATCCACTTACGGTGACCGCAGTCATGGAGAAAAGCCTGATTATGTGAAACTGTTGTCGGAAATCATCCAGGAAACCTTTGACAGAGGAGGAAATCTTGTGATTCCTTCTTTTGCAGTGGGACGTACGCAGGAAATGCTGTACTTTATCAGACAGATCAAGGCAGACGGACTGGTGTATGGACATGACGGATTTAAAGTATATGTGGACAGTCCTCTTGCAAATGAAGCTACCACGATTTTCTCGGAGCATCAGTATGACTGTTTTGATGAAGAAGCGATGGAACTGATCCAAAAGGGAATTAATCCAATCAGTTTCCCTGGATTGAAGGTTTCCGTCACCAGTGATGATTCGAAGTCGATCAATTATGATGAGGAGCCCAAGGTAATCATTTCAGCCAGTGGTATGTGTGATGCAGGCCGTATCAAGCACCATCTGAAACACAATCTGTGGAATGAGAAGAATACGATTCTTTTTGTAGGATATCAGGCGGTCGGTACTCTTGGAAGAGCACTGATCGAGGGGGCTGCAGATGTGAAACTGTTTGGTGAACCTGTTCATGTGGCAGCGCATATCTGCCAGATGCCGGGAATCAGCGGTCATGCGGATGTGAATGGCCTTTTAGACTGGGCGAAGGCATTTGAGGAGAAACCGCAGAAAGTCTTTGTTACTCATGGAGATGATACAGTTACAGAGATTTTTGCAAAACGTCTGACAGATGAACTGGGGTATGATACAATGGCTCCGTTCAGCGGTACGGTTTATGATCTGGCAGACGATGTATGTCTGTATGAGGCAAAGGGTGTGAAAATCCAGAAAGCATCTGCATCACCGAAGGCAACAAGAGCAGCCAGAGCTTTCGAGAAACTTCTGGCACTTGGTTACAGGCTTATTACGGTTATCAGGAAAAATGAAGGAACGCCGAATAAAGATCTGGAAAGATTTTCAAGAGATATTCAGTCCCTGTGTGATAAATGGGATAGGACAGATATGTAAATTAAAAAAATATCCCACGAAACTTTATCTATAGCAATCTTTGTAAATAATATATTGATTCAATTTACATTATTTAAGAGGCTTGCTATAGTTTTCGTGGGATATTTTATATGGTCACCTGCGTAACTGTTCAGTATTTCCACAGTTGTTTATTTGTTCAGAACTTCCTCCAGTGCAGTGGAAAGCTGATCCGGACATGAGGTATTCTTAAATCCGCATTTGATTCCTTTTAATCTGCTTATCACTTCCTCTGCATCCATTCCCTCTACAAGACTGGCTACACCCTGGGTATTTCCGCTGCATCCGCCGATGAAACGGACATTGTGGACTTTCTTATTGTCATCTACTTCAAATTCAATATGGCTGGCGCAGACACCTTTTGTTTTATACGTCATGATATGTTTCCTCCTGTGTGAAAAAAATGTAAATATAAATGCTGCTGTTCATATACCACTACGTTACTGTTTACTTCGTTCTCAGTAACGTAGCCAAAATTTATTCCAGATTGCCTGCGGCAATGGAATTTTGGCTTGTATGTCTCGGAATTTTGGCATATTCATGCCAAAACACCTCGCGGAATAGTGATATGTGAACAGTAACATAAAATAGCAATTGTATTATAACAGAGGATAAAAAAAGTTTCCATATAAATAAAGTTTTGCTATAATAAAGAAATGTCAGGAACATTTGTCACTGTTTACACATCTGAACCTGATACCATGAAAATGAAAAATTACAATATACAAAGAAGAGGTGTTTTAATAATGAAATGTATCGGAATTATCGGAGCAATGGAACAGGAAGTTGCAAAAATCAAGGAAAAAATGCAGGATGTCACAATTACATCCAGAGCCCGTATGGATTTCTATGAGGGAACTCTGGAAGGAAAGAAAGTAGTTGTTGTACGCTCAGGAATCGGAAAAGTAAACGCAGGTATGTGCACACAGATCCTTGCAGATGTATTTGGTGTGGAAGCGGTGATCAATACAGGAATTGCAGGAAGTCTGAATAATGATGTAAATATTGGGGATATTGTTCTTTCCACAGATGTTTTGCATCATGATATGGATGCGATCGGCTTCGGATATAAGAAAGGTCAGATTCCGCAGATGGATGAATTTTCCTTCCCTGCTGATGAAAAACTTCGTAAACTGGCTGCAAAAGTATGTAAAGAAGTAAATCCTGAGATCAGTGTATTTGAAGGAAGAATCTGTTCCGGAGATCAGTTTATCTCAGATAAGAGCGTTAAAGATGCCATCATTTCAGAATTTGGCGGATTTGCAGTAGAGATGGAAGGTGCTGCTATCGGTCAGGCTGCTTATCTGAACCATATTCCATTCCTTGTAGTAAGAGCAATCTCTGATAAGGCAGACGGAAGTGCTCACATGGATTACGCTGAGTTTGAGATGGCGGCAATTGAACACAGTGTCAAATTAACTGTAAGAATGATCCAGGAATTGTAATCTGCAAGAAGCAGATAAAATAAAGCGGCGCGTGAACTGTATTTCGGCACAGTCTGCAGAACTTTGCATATACTGAAATAGACAATCGAAAAGAATGCAGGATCGTACGATGTATCTGAAAGAATATTTTCCGTTTTATACCACATATGCAAATCCTCTTCTGTATGAAGGAGAACGGATGCAGGATAAAGAATTTAACCTGATGAAATCCTATTATCCGGGGACTGTACAGCATATTCAGGAGAAAATAGAAGAGGAATGTGATCTCATGGATTATGAGGGAAGCCGCCTTTATGATGAATATCCGGATAAATATATGATTTATCATTTAAGCCGCAAGATTAGGGAGAGTATGGAACCGGAAATAAGCACTCAGGCTATCAGGGAGGATTTTCTGGATGAACTGATACAGGTAATGCTTTGTCAGGAAGTATCCAGAAGAAGATGCCGCAGATATCGCTGCAGGAGATACTTTTAAAACAGATTGTAATTGCTCGGGAAATCGGTTTGCCGGTACACCGGACAGTTACAACAGATTATATAACATTAACAGACAGAAAGAGCAATGAAAAATTTAAGAGAATATTTAGAAGAACAGATAAATGAAAATCTGATACAGGCTGTTCTGAGTGCCGGCAGAAATAAAGATGGCATATCAAAAATAAAGATTCGTCCGATCCGGCTGAAAGGACAGATCTGTTATCAGGCATCTGCCACAGAAGGACAGAAAGTTCTGCATAAAAACTACGGGCGTACGGAACTGATTGAATATGTGGAAAAAGAACTTGCAGAGAATTTCAGACAGTTTCAGGCACAGGGTGCAGTAACAGACGGGGTTGTTCTTGTCAGTAAAAAGGGGAAAATGACTATTAAACAGAAACACCATGAACAGAAAGAAAAAGTTCAGATCCAGGCACATAACCGGGTGAAACAATATATTCTTAAAGAAGGTGTTCCAGTTCCGTTTTTGATCGATCTGGGAGTTATGAATGAACAGGGAAAGATTATCCATGCCAGATATGACAAATTCAGACAGATCAATCGTTTCCTTGAATTTATTGAAGATATACTTCCCAGACTTTCCAGAGACAGAGAAATAACGATTCTGGATTTTGGCTGTGGAAAGAGTTATCTTACCTTTGCCATGTATTATTATTTAAGAGAACTAAAAGGATATGATGTAAATATCATAGGTCTTGACCTGAAAACAGATGTAATTGAGAAATGTAATTCTCTGGCACTCAGATACGGATATGAGAAGCTGCATTTCTATCATGGTGATATTGCAGATTATGAAGGTGTATCCTGTGTGGATATGGTGGTAACGCTTCATGCCTGTGACACAGCTACCGATTATGCACTTGCCAAGGCAGTGGAATGGGGAGCTGAAGTCATTCTTTCCGTACCCTGCTGTCAGCATGAAGTTAATAAACAGATTAAAAATGAAATGCTGGAGCCGGTTCTGCGCTATGGAATCCTGAAAGAAAGGATGTCTGCGCTGATCACAGATGCTGTGCGTGCAGATCTTCTGGAGAGCAAAGGTTATGATACCCAGATCCTGGAGTTTATTGATATGGAACATACACCTAAGAATCTCCTGATCAGAGCAGTCAGAACAGGGAAAAGATCAGACCAGGGTAAGGTGGAGAAAATGCTTGCAGCCCTGAATATCCATCCCACACTGGACAGGCTTCTGAATGAAAAAGAACAGGAAGGGAGTGTGCGATGAAAAGGATACTGAAAAAAGCAGGTATTCTTCTTCTGGTATTTCTGCTTGGTACAGCAGGTACTGCATTGCTTCTTAACAGTGAATCCACAGATAACCGTTCTGATTTTAATGACGCAGTGTTTCCGGAAGTCATGGTGGATATGAATGATACGCTGATAAACCGGATGTATGGATATGCGCAGCCTATGCAGGCGGATTTTAGCAGAGACAGTGTGACTCCTCTGGATACATCAAAAAAACTGACATTTAAAGTGAATCCCTATGATTCGGAAGTAAAGAGTTTTTCTTATGAGATCCGTACATCTGATGGAAGTAAAGTCCTTGAAAATAAGAAGATTAAGAATCTTGTAAAAGAAGATCAGTATTTGTCCGTAGACGTGGAGATTGGCAGTGATCTGCGTATGAATCAGGAATATTCCATGCAGATTGCCCTGGAACTGGATGAGGGTACAGCATATTATTATACGAGAGTTGTTTCCAGGTCACAGGTACATGCATCAGATTATGCAGCTTTTGTAAAATATTTTTATGAAGCGTGTCTTGACAAAGAGTCAGCAGATGCACTGGGAAGTTATCTGGAACCACAGACAACAGGAGCAGCAACGAATTACTCGGGAATTAATATTAATTCTTCCCTGAGTGAGATCAGTTGGGGGAATCTTGCTCCGCAGCTGTGTCAGGAGGGAATTCCTGTGATCAAGGAGATCAATGAGACAACTGCCAGCGTTGTGCTGGAATATCAGCTGACTTCGCAGAATGAGGATGAGGAAACGGAATTATATGACGTAAAAGAATTTTACAGAATGAAATATCAGGATACCAGGATTTATCTGCTGGATTTCCAGCGTTCTGCAAATCAGGTCTTTGATGGTACACTGCCTGTTTATGAGGATGATGGGATTATCCTTGGAGTGCGCGATAAGAATGTAGAATATATGATGAATGATGCTGCTACTGTGATAGCTTTTGTGCAGGAGGGAGATCTGTGGTCCTATTCACCGGGCAATGAAAAGGTAAATCAGGTTTTCAGTTTCAGAAAATTGAAGGACGGAGATTTCCGCGATTCCAGAACTCAGCATGACATCAAGATCGTCAGAGTAACTGATGAAGGAGATATTGATTTCGTACTTTATGGATATATGAACAGAGGAAGCCATGAAGGATATGAAGGAATTGCAGTTTACCATTACAATCGTGATAAAAATGTGGCAGAAGAAAGAGCCTTTATCCCTGTTTCGGAATCATTTGAATTTCTGAAAAAAGATCTTGAAAAACTGTCCTATGTCAATGAAAAGAATGAGCTGTTTCTGATTCTGGCGAAGAATCTTTACAGGATCAATATCGAAGAGAACTCCAGTGAAATTCTTGAAAAAGGAATAAAAAATGCGAATTTTGTATCTTCCGATAATAATGACCATGCAGCCTGGCTGGTTTCAGAGGGGGATGAAAAGGGAAATATCAAAGAAATCGATTTTGATACCTGTAAAACCCGACTGATCGCACCGCAGAAAGGCCAGAGACTTCGTACAGTTGGATTTATGAATGAAGATCTGATTTATGGAATGCTGAATAAAGAAGATATTCTTACAGATGAGGAGGGACATAAATCTGTTGGGATCCGCATTCTGCGTATTGAAGATTTTGAAGGAAATGTAAAAAAAGAATACCGGAAAGACGGACTTTATATCACTGATATTTCAGTAGGAAATACTCTGATCGAGTTTGAACTTTCTGCAAAATCCGGAGAAACCTCTTATGTTGCCCAGAAGAAAGATACGATCATGAATAATAAAAAGGCAGCGGCAAATACAGTAAAAATCGAACTTATTTCTGCATCCAGGACAGGTGTTCGTGTGAAACTGGTATTTAACACAACCAAACAGACAGATTCTCCGCTGACTATGTATGCAAAGGTAAGCAGTTCCGACCGGAAAGACATTGTTCTGGACACTCAGATTCCTCAGGAAATAGCATATTATGTTTACGGACAGGGCGGACTGGACGGTATCTATATAGATCCGGCGAAGGCTGTATTGCGTGCAGATACGCTGGGAGGTGTAGTGCTGAACCGTACACAGCAGTATGTATGGGAACGTGGAAATAAAAAGACAAAAATGCAGATAGATACAGAAGAGATTCCGGAGATTGTGCTTCAGGGAACCTATGATATTAAAACCCTGAAAAAGAGCCTCAAAAAGACCGGAACTGTGATCGATCTTTCCGGCTGCAGTCTGGACAGTGTGCTGTACGAGATAAGTGCACAGCGTCCGGTAATTGCCAAAACGGGAGCAGATACAAGCGTGGTGATCGTAGGATATGATGAATATAATACCTGGCTGTATGATCCGGTTAAAAAAGAGACCTATCCGTATGGAATGAATGACAGTACGGATCTTTTCCAGAAAGCCGGAAATGTGTTTATCACCTATATAGAAACAGTAAATTACTGATGAAAAACATAACCGGCAGGCAGCTGAGAACGGAGCGAACAGTAACGCGACAGCAACCTGCCGGTTATTTATCCAAAAAATTGTAAAAATGCTTCTTTACATTTCACTGATATTTGAGTATTCTAAAAAGGACAAACAGTGGCAGAGAAATTTATTGTTTAAACACGTTACTGTAAGAGTGAAACAGTAACAGCGAAACGGAGGAACGTACAGATGTTATATGAGAACATTAAAAAATTAGTACAGTACGGAGTAGAAACAGGACTTACACCGGCCTGCGAGAAGAATTATACAATAAATCTTCTTCTGGATGTCTTTAAAGAAGACGAATATGTGGAACCTGAGGAAGAGTACAGGGATATCGATCTTGAAGAGGTATTAAATGCACTTCTGGATGAGGCTGTGAAGAGAAATCTCATAGAAGACAGTGTTGTGTACAGAGACCTTTTTGATACCAGACTTATGAACTGTCTGATGCCGCGTCCGGCGCAGGTACAGAATGAGTTCTGGAGCAGATATGAGAAAGATCCACAGGAAGCAACCGATTACTTCTATAAACTCAGTCAGGACAGCGATTATATTCGTCGTTATCGTGTAAAGAAAGATCAGAAATGGACAGTAGACAGTGAATATGGTAAAATCGATATCACCATCAATCTTTCCAAACCGGAAAAAGATCCTAAAGCGATCGCTGCGGCCAAGAATGCCAGGACAAGCAGCTATCCGAAATGTCTTCTCTGTCCGGAAAACGAAGGATATGCAGGTCGTGTCAATCATCCGGCAAGACAGAATCACCGGATCATTCCGGTCAGGATCGATGGAAAAGACTGGGGATTCCAGTATTCACCGTATGTATATTATAATGAGCACTGTATCGTGTTTAACGGACAGCATGTACCGATGAAGATTGATCACAATACCTTCTGCAAGCTGTTTGATTTTGTGAAGCAGTTTCCACACTATATTCTGGGATCGAATGCGGATCTCCCGATTGTTGGTGGATCGATTCTGACACACGATCATTTTCAGGGTGGACATTATGAGTTCGCTATGGCAAAAGCACCGGTGGAAAAAGAGCTGGTCTTCAAGGGATTTGAGGATGTGAAAGCCGGAATCGTAAAATGGCCAATGTCCGTGATCCGTATCAGCGCACCACAAAAAGAGCGCCTGATCGAGCTCGCAGATAAGATTTTACTTGCATGGAGAGGTTATACGGATGAAGATGCATTTATTTTTGCAGAGACAGAGGGCGAACCACATAACACGATCACTCCTATCGCAAGAAAACGCGGCAATGATTATGAGTTAGATCTTGTACTCCGCAATAATATCACGACAGAGGAGCATCCGCTGGGTGTTTACCATCCACATGCAAAACTTCATCATATCAAAAAAGAAAACATTGGTCTGATCGAGGTTATGGGACTTGCAGTGCTTCCAGCCAGATTAAAAGATGAGATGGCAGCATTAGAACAGGCAATCTTAGACGGCGCAGAAATCCGTGAGGATGAAGTGCTTGCAAAACATGCAGACTGGGTGGAGGAATTTCTGCCTAAGTATGGATTTACAGCAGGAAGTGGTCTGGAAGGTGAGATTACACCGGAAAAATTACATGAGATCATTCAGACAGAAATCGGTCTTGTGTTCAAGGAAGTTTTATTGGACGCAGGTGTTTACAAGTGCACAGAGGAAGGCAGAAAGGCATTCCGTAAGTTTGTAGATACCGTTAATGCATAAAAATACAGGGGAGTATTTTTAAATAGAAGAGAAACTGTCCGGGCAGTATCCGTAAGGAAAATGTCCAGTGGCAGTTTTCTTTTTTTGTCTATTTACTTTCATACAGTATTGTTGTAAAGTAATAATTGTTCCGTAGATCTGTACATATATGGTGCAGACAGCAGGAAAAACATTCGAGAGTAAGAAAACAGTGAGGAAGAGAATATGATTTCACAGAAAATACAGAAGGCATTGCAGGGAAGTTCTGCAATCCGTGCAATGTTTGTAGAGGGAAATGAACTTGCCGCCAGGGTGGGAAGAGAGAACGTGTATGATTTTTCATTGGGGAATCCTGCAACACCGGCTCCGGCAGCATTGAACGAGGCAATTAAGCAACTGGTGGATGAGACCGATCCGCTGGTTTTACATGGATATATGGACAACGCCGGTTACCCGGATGTCCGTCAGGCGGTTGCAGAGAACTTAAACAAGCGTTTTGGAACTGCATTTACTTCCCATAATATTGTGATGACAGTGGGAGCAGCGGGAGGATTGAACATTATTTTTAAAACAATCTTAGATCCGGGTGACGAGGTGATCGTGTTTGCCCCATATTTCGGAGAGTACAAGAGTTATGCAGCCAATTTTGATGCGGAAGTCGTGGAAGTGGCACCGGATTTTGAAACATTCCAGCCAGATCTGATGGCATTTGAAAAAGCGATCAATGAAAAGACCAAGGCAGTGATCGTGAACACACCAAACAATCCGACAGGTGTGATCTATCATGAAGAAACCATGAAAAAGATGGCTGAGATTCTGGAAAAGAAGGAAAAAGAGATTGGACACGAAATTTATCTGATTTCCGATGAGCCTTACCGTGAACTTGTCTACGATGGAAATCAAGAGGATTTCCTGACGAAATACTATAGGAATACAATTGTAGGTTATTCCTTCAGCAAATCCCTTTCCCTTCCGGGTGAGCGTATTGGATATGTGGTTGTTCCGGATGAGGTGGAAAATGCAGATCAGGTCATTGACGGCATTGTTGTATCCAACCGTACCCTTGGTTTTGTAAATGCACCGTCTCTGCTTCAGAAAGCGGTAGCAAAATGTCTGGATGAGAAAACCAATCTGGCATTTTATGATGAAAACAGAAAGATGTTATACGAAGGACTGCAAAAGCTAGGTTTTCACTGCATCAAACCGGAAGGCGCTTTTTATATGTGGGTAAAATCTCCGGATACAGACGAAGAAAAATTTGTTGCAGCAGGTAAAAAATACAATATCATCATGGTAAAGGGCAGCGCATTCGGATGTGCAGGCTATGTCCGTCTTGCTTACTGTGTTTCCCATGAGACGGTGAAAAATGCCCTGACTGCGTTTGAAAAACTGGCAGAAGATTACGGATTGTATACAGAATAAAATGAGCAGATTGTAATGAATTTGTGAAATGTATCAGGAAAATCGAGAGAGTGGAGAGAGTAAAATTTATGAGTAACTGGGAAGAATATGTAAGGACAGTGGAACCGTATGTTCCGGGAGAACAGCCAAACCAGCCGGACATGATCAAATTGAATACCAACGAAAACCCATATCCGCCTGCACCGGGCGTAGTAGAGGCTTTGAAGAACTTTGATACGGACAAATTGAGACTTTATCCGGAACCGACCTGTAAAGTGTTAGTCGATGCGATC
>OHJN01000984.1_pt1 | contig 12212 bp, 10 predicted proteins | sample 1568531 | NCBI WGS metagenome assembly OHJN01 (sample SAMEA3879594, study PRJEB24766) | human gut metagenome | biome: human-associated habitat; feature: feces | place: USA | collected 1985/1987
TTCTCGTTCTTGTGTAAAAAAAGCATTATGAGTAATGCCCTGAATTTTCTTTTTTTTCATTTTTCTCAATCACCTCCAACTCTCTATGTATCAGGGGAAAACTAATGCCCTTTATGATAATCCGAAATCGTGTTCTATATGTGACCAAATTATTAAAAAACTCAAATATTTCTCTTACAAAATTATATTCAACCCCACCATATTTATGATAGGCGTAACATCAATGACTGCGTATAATATCCTCCCTTCCTGCTATCATCACCAGATGTCTCTCCTATATCACACCCATACATTACAATATTCATCACATCCATTTTTCTTACCAGTTTTTCATAAATTTCCCGTGTATTATTAAATTGTGAATAAGATTTCTCAATATATGCAATATATCCCTCGTTTATCTCAGATACCGGATACCACTCTTTTCTGCAACAATTTGCTATAATAATACGTTTTTGAGTAATCTCTTTAAATTCTTCAACACTTATTTCTTTATGGGGTCTGACCCGAGAGTCAAATTTTTGACAGTATGCCTATTTTTTGGTATCTTATAATCAACGTCATCATTGTTCACCTCAACTCCCCTTACAACTTGAACTTTAAATTTATATTTGGCAAAAAAATCTGATTTTAATGCCAATGTCACATTAACATACTGTTGAGAAACAAATGCATACTTACGATATGTAAAAGATGGTTTCTTACCTCTTCTGACAGATTGGATCCTTTCCATATCCATTTCTTTTAATTTAATTAATGTTTTCGATTGCAGATTCTCTAATGCACTTTTTATATTTGCTTCGGAAATATGTTTTAATTCACAAGCTGGCACAATAATAAACTCTGACTTTCCATTTTTATCAGTGTTTTCAGAAACAGACAGCATTTCCGGTGTTCCATCTTCACCTTCAAAAAGCTTTTTTAGCTGTTCTTCCCCCAAAACAAGATATCCATTTTCACAATCCGGCTGTTCTCCCAGACTTAATGTTTTTGCCTCTGCAAACACTAAATATCCGTTTTCTTTCAAAACTTTTTTAATTGCTGAAAATGTATTTGCCCACTCTCGTATTCCAATCTCATGTAATACATTCATCAATACTACACAATCATATTGCCTGGAGATTTCCTCTATCTTCCTGTATGTTTTAAATTTATTGTTGCATGCTTTACCAGGTTCATAAATTTCATAGACATATTTCGGTGGATTTTCCATATCTTTAGAAATCTGTTCCAGGCACATTCCCAATCTTCCTGTACCAGCACCCCAGTCCAATATCTCCATTCCACTTTTATTCATCTCCTCGCAGAAATTCATAAACTTTACAGCCTGTTCATCCTTTTTGGACACTCTATCAACAACTATTGGATTCGTAAAACATTCTGCTATAAAATTACAGTATTCCCATTCATCTATGGACCTAAATAATTTTGATATAGCATCTCTGTTTTCACCTAACATTTCATTCATTACATTTTCGTATAAATGACTGTTCCTGGAACAGACTTTTCCTTCTGAAACCAGTGTAATCTCATCAAAATCAAATTCCTGCAATAACAAAGGAGAATGGGTGGCTATCCATATTTCTCCTATACATTTCATATTCTTTAAAGCATTATAAAATTTAATCGCAACCGAAGGATGTACATGCATTTCCGGTTCATCCAGCAATAGAATAAATTTACGCTTCTCAGATGCTATAGATAAAAATATTGATATATAAAATAGATTAATTTCTCCCGGAGACATTCTGGTTAATGCTTCCTTAATTTCAAATCTATTTCCATTAGCAAACTCTATCTGTATTTCCTTTTCAAACAATATATTTATATTTAAAAACGCACGAAGATTCTTCTCTATCAGATTCAATGTTTTTTCTGCTCTTTTTCTTGTTTCTGTTGCTCTGGACTTAAGATCATTTACATAAGTCTCAAGCAGCGATACACCTGTATATTGAAACATTAAAACAAAAGCATCAAAAGACATATCCTCTTTTTCTTTCACAATATCTGCAAGTGTATTATCTACATTCTCTTCCTCAAAAGACTTTTCAAACCGAGATGAGAGTGAAGGAAAATACAGGTAGATAACATCTTTATACCCATCATGAAAGTAATCCCGGACAGCCTTTAACAGGCGGGTTTTCCCAGATCCATTTTTACCTATTATCAGATTTCTTTTCGAAAACTCAAAGTTTTCAGGTTTGCTAATACCATATTTTTCCAGATATTCTTTCATCATACGTATCTCCTCTGTTAGTTATACACGCTCTTTTTTGCCGGGCTTTTCTGACGCTTCTTTGTTAATCTCTTCAATTGTAGATTCTACAAACATACGAATCTGCTCTGTAGTAAATTTGTCCCTAGAATAAATATAGAAAAATTTTTTGCTCTCATGTACTTCATTTCTTTCATCTTTTATATTTTTACCTGACAATTCATAATAAGTTCTGTATTTTTGGTCAGATATGTCATTGTCGAAATACACATAAATATTCTTTTCATCTACACCAGTAACAAAATCATTTTTCATAGACCATATGCTGAAGGAAAATTCAATCTGAAATTTATCCACTAGCTTCTTAAAAATTCCTGCTGCATTGACTATTTTATATTCATTTTCCTTTAAAATTCTATTGTATACGTTCTCATTAAGAGTAAAGATATTATTGACGTCCAAATACTGCATTAATGGACAGAAAAAATCATATACTCTTTCCAGAGAGATATTATACTTATTTTCTTCCCAGAAATTTCTATATTCATATAAAGATTTCCATAATGGATGTTTTCTTAAATTTGAATTAAAATATTCGTCAATCACCGGATAATTGCTTTTCCAAAGTGTTTTGATATCACACAATATATCAATATCAGATAATAACACATATGTTGTACCTTCGTTGTATAATGTGCCTTCCTGACTCAGGGCTTCCTTCGTAAATATGCATTCTTTGTATCCCGGCATAACTTCACTGTATTCCTGAATACAGGCTATAATCAGCCTTTTTTCATATTCCACTACAGGGTGTGATATCATCCACATATTTTCCTGCTGTTTTGCTCTGAACAAATTATCAATCGTACTCAGAACTTTCTTATCATAAGCCGGAAAAATTCCTCCATCTTTTTTTCTGATAGCTGTAACTGATCCTAACAAACGCTTTATATCCAAACTCGCATTATCGTACCCTGACATTTTTGTATCACGGATAATATAATCTAGTTTATCAACATCCAGAAAGCTGGAATTCAATAATCGTATAAGAACATTTTCTATCCCATATTTTTCTGCATCATCGCCATAGTAATAAGTACATCCGATAACCATTCTGGCAGCTGTATTCAAGTCAATTTTGTCATATAAATACGTCCCGTCCAAAAAATCCTCATACTTTTCAAGAAGAATCGTAGCGCTGATAACTTCATGGGTTTTAGGATTTATCCCACTTTTGTCCATTAAAAAATCTCTGACAAATCCCTCAATCTGCTCCTCTCCAATTCTCCCACATTTTATAAATGCATTCAGCAAATCAACTTCTGTCTTTTTTAACTCATGTATATCACACTTATGTACTGCATTTTTATTTACTTTTTCAATTATCCTTTTTGCTTCATCTGATAACAAATTTTCTGAATCCTTATCAGCTGCTTCAGCAAAAAAACGTTCACAGGTATGTGAGAAAGGAGCATGACCAACATCATGCAAAAGTGCTGCATACAAAAAAGTATATTTCCACGTCTCTACAGGGCTCGTTTCCAATTTCAGCCCTAAATCTTTTTGCAAATTTTCCATTAATGCATCAAAACATTCCCTGGCTAATCCAAAAACTCCCAAAGAATGGATAAATCTATCATGACGTGCAGATGGATACAGGACTCGAAAGCTTCCCTGTTCAATCCACTTTAATCTCTGAAACTCCGGAGTATTCACAATTTTCAAAAAATCTTTTTCTATTTTTATGTATCCATGAATGTTATCTTTTATCCACTTGTACTCCATAATGCTTCTCCTCCCCCGCTAACACTTAAATTTCTACCAGATTCTGATCAATTATTTTCTCTATGTCATTTGGAAAACCAGCAGCAAACTTTGTATCCAAAATATCCCTTATTCCTTCATAATCTTCCTTCATCTCAGATTTCAGATATTTTGATACAACAATTTTGTCTTTTTCAAGTGAAAAATATCTTCCATTATTATAAATAAACTGGTATATATCTCTTCCAGAAAAATCCACTACTGCTTCGCATTGTCTCTGTACCTGATAACTTATACTTCGTATAGTATAATTCAAATCATCAAGAAATATCTCTTCTTTCTTATCCAGAAAAAGTTTACTAATTAAGATTCCAATAATTTGTTCAGATACAATATATCGCTTCATACATTTATTCCCTTTCTACTTTTTTCCTAAAATCTAAGAGAGCTACCTCGCAAATTTTTAATTAATTTTCCTACATATTCTGCACTTATTTTTATTGTTAATCCCTGTAGTTCGTCCTTATGAGGGCTGCCCCCAATGTGGTCAACTTAAGCAAGATAATCTGTCCATTTTTTATCTGTTCCCGAAACAATTCCTGAATAATCCACCTTTATCAGTTCTACATTTGAACTATTTGCAACTTTAAGCTTTCGGCAAATGCCTTTTATAATCTTTCCATCTTCTTCATATGAAGCAAGAGTTACAACAATAACTTTCTTATTATCACTATCAATCAGCGTCCTGAGAATTCCGTTTATATGCTCATCATCAACGCCAAATCCAAACCCAACTACAACGATTGCATCAGATTGTTTCCACTTTTTATAAGTATCTACATAAACCATGGACATATCAATTGAAGTCATTGGCTTGGTGCCACTTTGGGTAAACATTAAAGGAACCAAAATATGATGTTCATTTGTGTCTAATGATTCTTTACTTCCCATCTTATTTACATACGGGTCGTACCATATCTCTGTTGATCCATTTAAATAAGATACGTCATATTGTAAGATTTCCTGAATAAACTGATTATAGTTTGTTGTTGCCACTCCGGAAAGTTCATATTTCCCCTCATCAACAGCTTTCTTCAGCATATTATAATAACCGTTCGGATTGTTCTGGTTTATTCCTTCAGCACAGCTTGCAATATAATCACGAACAGTATATAAGAAAATACAAATTTTACTAAACTTTGCCCAGTCAGATTTGGGATAATACAGATACCGCCAATTTGAATCGATCAGGGATTTATAATCTAATACAGCTGCATAAAGATCTTCCATAAGTTCTCTTGCAAAGGCAAGAACATAATTTTCATCAGTATTCATATCTATATGTTTAGGCTCAAGCAAATATTCCAGACCAGCCAGACCAGTAGCGGAATAATTCAATTGAATTATTTCTCCCAGATCATCGAACAGATCTATAGAATCATCTTTCTTTTTGAATATACTATCATTGATTTTTCTGGATAATTCTTCACTTAATGCACCAATCTGCAACTGTAAGATAGAAAGAATAATTTTTCCCATCTCTACTCTGTTTTCGATGTTATAGAAACCACTCTTCTTATATAAAAGAAGTAATGCGCCAAAAAATGTATTGCTGAAAAGTGCATTTCCTCGTTGAAATTCATCAATAAAAACAACATCCTGTCCCATACGTGCATTGTCTATTGATGTGTTTAAATTTCTTTCAATAATCTCCACAATATCTTTTTTATTAGATTTCTGAAATGATCTTGCCACTTTTCTGGCCAAATCATCAAAATTATTTAACTGAGAAATTATTGATCCTCTGCGCTGCTCAACAGTATCCTTAATGATATTTTGAAATACTGTTTTCCCAAATGTGCTGATATTCTTATCATTAAATCCTTCTGGAAGCCAGTCATTCGCGTATGTTGTGTGAGTATCTACATTGTCTCTACTATTTTTAAATGCTTCCTTGCTTTTTACTGTATCATGTCTAAAAATTTCAAGAGCAAACTTGCCTCCTGATGGCAATCCATATGCAGCTTCAGCTCCTGCACCAAACAAAAATCCGTATTTCATTGCGCATTTCCTTCCCACATTATATAAATTTAATCAAGCAGATTTTTCATCAGCAACCACCTATAGTTGTTCAGTTATCAAGACAAAAATTTAAGCTTTTTATATTGTGTTCATAGGTCGAGTAGGTGCACCCCTTACGGTCATACACCCCTCACAGAACTCCGGACGTGCGGCTTTCCCGCATCCGGCTCTTTGCGAAACGAATCGTTCACATTATCATTCGTATATATTGACATATATCCGGGGGCTTACCAGTGGATAGTTGTTATCCAGCATATTTAGAAATTCTACCCAATTATAGCTTTTCTTCTGGCTTCTCCGGTTCAGACAATAGAACAGGCTTCTCATGATGTTATATCGGAATGCCGTTATACTTTCTATATTGTCCGTAATTCCATAGTAATGGTAATAACCAGTTAGTATCTGGTTAAGTTTTGCAATAATCTCTTGTAATCTGCATGTTCTCATCTTCACTAACAGAAGATTTACTTCTCTGCACTTCTTTGCAAACTTCTTCTTACTGGTTTTCCTCTTCACACTTTCTTTATGGGGTCTGACCCCACATGCCTGTTTATAAGCATATAGATAGAAAAACATAGCAAGGAATGAAAGCAGAAACGAAAAACCAAACGGCTCGTAGAGAGCGGTCAGGATGTTAGTGAGAATCTTTCCGAGTAAATCAATTGTTTCTTTCATCATTTTTTACAGATCACTGAACAGATCAGCTTTGTACACACCATTCTCCTGCATCTTCCTGAAGCTGTCTTTCACAGATGCGACATCTTCGTGATAGGTCATACCGTACCAGGTATCGTTGGTTTTCAGAACCTTCACTGACATCTTTCCCTGCTCCAACAGCTCACCGATGAAGATAGGAATCAGATACTCAGCCTTTAACGGATTGCTCGGTACTTCTTTATCGAAGAACTCCTTAAATCCGTTCTCCAGCACATCCAGGAATCCCGGTGTCAGCCCCCACATGTTCATAGAAACCAGAGAATTCACATCAACAGACACTCCGCCTGCTTCTGCGCCATCTGCAGTCTTCACGATATTCTTAGTTTCTACAATCTCAGTCAAGTTTCCATTCTCATCCATCTTGCAGATACCACGAGTCACACCGCCGTTATCAGACAGAGTGTTACTCAGCACAAAGCCTGCCATGCAGGACTTGCCACCATTCATCAGATACTCATGAACAGCCTTGAATCCTTCCCTGCCATAGTAATCGTCCGCATTGATCACAATAAAGGGAGTCTTGATAACCTTCTTTGCAGCAAGTACAGCCTGTCCGGTTCCCCACGGCTTTGTACGACCTTCCGGTAAAGTTCCCGGAATATCCTTAATATCCTGGAAAACATAGTCTACAGTTACATCATGAGCAGAGCAGACAGAAGTAATACGCTCACCAATGACCTCTTTAAACTCCTTCTCGATATCCTTACGAATGATAAATACTACATGATTGAATCCAGCCTCAATCGCATCATGGATTGAGTAGTCCATGATAATATGGTCAGCATCATCGACCGGTTCCAACTGCTTTATTCCTGTTCCAAATCGGCTGCCGATTCCGGCCGCCATGATAAGTAATGTTGTTTTCATACTCTCTCCTTACTGTGCTTACATTGCTTTAACTGGGTATCCCTTAATACATACAGATTCGTATATTTATCTTATGATTATTTGTTCCGACCAGCTATATTCATAGGTTCTGACTCAAGTACCCGCTGAAAATTCATATTATACTTTCTTTAGAAAACTTTTAGGATATGTTAACTCATTTTATCGGTATTTCATAGGGTCTGACCCCGATATTAAGAACTAAAAAGCCGCTTTGCCATGGAAGAGTTTTCCGGTGCTACTGCAGTGTCTATACAGCAGGAATTTTATATAAATATGCTTTTATCGAATCTGGCCTCTCTTATAAAAAATGAAGCAGATGAAGAAATACAGATTTCTGCCAAAAGCACAAATAAGTTCCGTTATCAGGCCAATCGTGCATTTATCATTGGACGGATCAAAAGTATTGTTCCCAAAATACTCTGCGGACTGTTTGAGTTTTCAATTATTGAACAGTTATATACAGATGCTGTACGCTGCAGATCACAGCTCCTGCCCGGCAGGTCGTTTCCAAGGAAGAAATTGAAATCCAAGGGACGTTCACATTTCCGAAATAAAAAAGCTTATTTTTAAAATAGAGCCAGCATTCATCAATAGGCTTATTTAAGTGCGGCAATTTTTATAAATCTTCTGGTTTTCAACAAAACAGCAACTGGTTTCTGTCATAAACCGATTAATTTTGTAGTTTGCATTGGAGGCTATTCGCTAATATGCCCTTAAGTTGACGCTAGGTTGACCACATTGGGGTCTGACCCCAATGTGGTCCAAATTTTGTATTTATCGTGTAATAACTGGCATGACCCAGAACAACCGGAACCGTCAATAAGATTCTCAAAATATCAAGATCATATCATCTGTCTGTCATGATTGTCCCCCTCTGCCTTTTATTGTCAAGCTTTTTATTTATTGCACACTTTCTTCGCCTTATCAATTACTTGGGTCACTATTTCCAGAACTAAAGGCTCATGCGCAATGAGAAGAACCAGACCATAGCTTCCGAAAAACAAAATTGCCGACAAAAGCAGCACAAAGAAACTATTCCAGCCCAGCATTTTCACCCATACCGAAGCAACACAGCCAATCACCAGTGCCAATAACATTTGTGGATATTGAATTTTCTTATACGCTGGCATAATGTCTTGCTTTAATGCGCCAAACTGTACAACCCACACTACAATTTCCGCAGCAAGCGTTCCAATCGCAGCACCAACAGAAGCGTATCTTGGAATCAAATCAAAATTCACGATCAAATCAACCACGGCTCCGGCGATTTCTGAATAAAGCACGATTTTCTCTTTTCCAAGCGGCACAAGCATTTGGATGCCCATGACATTGGTTAGCCCAATAAACAAGAGCGTTGGCATAATAACCTGCATCGGAAGAATTGATTTTTCATAGGCACTGCCGGACAGAAAGAAAATGCCTTCTTTTGCAAAAATCATAAAATAGAGCATCATCGGCAACGCAATCAGAAACACAAAATTGATTGCCTTGTGAGCTATCCGATAAAACTCATCAATCATTTTATGCTCAATATAATACGAAGCTCTTGGAAGAAGAACTACACCAAGCGAAGTCACTATACTGACGAGAATTGTTTTAATTTTTACCGCTGCATTATAATAACCAACATCCGCATCTGTTGTCATAAAGCCGAGCATGACCGTATCCAAATGCGTGTAAATTGTCGTAGCACAGGACATTGCAAAGAAAACCGCAATCGGCTTAAAGTGTCGCTTAAAATGGTATTTTCCTACCGGTCGCATATCAATGAACTTGTGCGCATTGATAAAGTTAAAAATATTGGAACCAGAAGCGGCAAGTATCGTAATTGCACCATAAAAAATGTAATCCGATTTTTGATGCACAAAAACAAACATTACAATAAGTGCAACAAATTTGAAGATAATGGAACGAATCGTAATATAGGTATACTGTTCCAACGCCTTGTACATCCACTCCATACCAATCACATTAAATGCAATCGTAAGGCTTACGATAATATATAAGGCTCTTTCTTCTCTCAATCTTGGAACAAGCATTAAAGCAACCGCTAATGCAGTATATCACAAAATTGATAATCACCAGTTCCTGTGTCGTTCTGGTCAATTCTTCTTTATCATCTCGTACCTTTGCACAGGCACGGATGCCGTATGTAGGAATACCCAACTGTGCAAACATCGAAAAATAGGAAATCAACGATGTTGCAAATGAAACCTTTCCAGTTCCTTCCGGCAGCAAAATTCTGGAAACATACGGAAATGTTATCAGTGGAAAAATGAATGATGACATTGTTAGTATCACATTCATTATAAAATTTAATTTAATAGACTTGTTTTTTTTCATACTACACCTTTTGCTTCTATCTCGCGCTTACTTGTTATCAATATACTTCCGACATATAAAACATTTAACAGTTTATAAGGAACATTAGTAACGCTAAACAAAACCAAGAAAACAATTAGTAAGCTATATCCCCACCGCTCATATTTATTTCTAATCAATCCCAATATTGGCCATATTATAATTGACACTCCAGTTTGTGCCAATAGTATAAACAGCCCAGTAGACAAGCCGATACCCGTTCTATATACTGCCGAAGAAAAAGAATTATATATCGGTTTATAATTGTTAATTCCAACGCCCCAAATAGGCGAAGAGAAAAAGACACGCAAACAAGCGGACCAGTCATCACTTCTTATGTTATAAGAGGTTGACATTGTTTCCAATTTATAGCTCATAAGATAACTTACAGCATAAATTAAAAAGACGGCAAAAACTGGCAGCAACGCTACACCGATTGCTCTCCATGATTTATGTGTTCTATTATCACATATTTTTTGAAGCTCATATAGTCCGAGAACCCGTAGTAAATATAGTAATAACAAGGATTGTGATGCGAGGTATACTGCATTTAGTTTTTCCAAGAACTTCCTTTGCCAAAGCTAAACATAGCACATAAGCAAACATTGGAGATTCTGGAAAGATGCTTGTATTTCTATATACTGTATGTCCCAACAAGATTTGCAACAAATAATTAGGAGTATATGTTTCAAAATACAAGTTAAAATACGAACCTACTGTACGGTCGCCGCCCCATTTATAGAAAGCAGTCGTTTTTCCTGGCAGTAGATTCATCACAGTTCCAAAAAAATAAAAGAACAGCGACACACTTGCCAAAACCACCACTATGTCACAGAACTTTTCAATTAAAGGCTTTCGCTCAGACTCATGATTACGTTTAACAGCCTGTAACATAACAACGAAGCCAATACCAACTGTAACTGTATTTTGTATTATAGTATATACTGATAAATTTCCAATTGACATGAGTGCAGCATATATAACACTTATAATCAGAAGGATAATTTCTTTTCTTTTTATCTTCAACTTACCACTATAAAGGATATAAACAATCATGAATATAACCCCTACATAAGTAAAGAAATCATCTCCCAAATTATCCTTTCTCAGCCAAATTGTGTTAATATCAAACACAAGGATCAATGCAATTAAATATTCCAGCAATCCAGCTATTTTACTTTTCCCAAATCTAAATGGCATCACATCCATCCTCCATCTATTCCCATATCTTTCCCTGCGATCCTTTTTTAGCGATTAGAAAGCTGCTTTTCAATATATTCCTCAAACTTTTTTTTCTGAGTAATAGAATCCAAGGTTCCAAGGAAAATCACTTTAGCCCTGATAAAGTCACCTTTAAGCAACTTCTGAAGCGCAACCTTAAAATTGTGAATGACCAATTTTTTTCTTTGCTTTTGACTTACAAAAAGCCCCTCATTGATGGTTGTATTACGATAATACTTTCGGAACATTTCTAATCGTTTTGTATCGTTTTCCATCATAATATCCAATTTCTTTGCGTTGAATCTCTTGTGCAAAGCTACGCTAGCACCTACAAAATAGGCCGGTGCATAATACTTTGATATTCTCATGGTGTATTCCGAATCATCGCCCCATATAAAGTAGTCCTTACAAGGGAGTCCACACTTCTTGATTGCATCATAGGAAACCAAAATGGAAACAAAAGTCGCTCTTGAAATCTGAACGATGCCATCCGACAGATATTTATACCAGTGCGGATATCCATTTTTTGCAGGACGCATATCAATGGCAGGCACATTCATTGGCTCACCATCCGGTCCAATAATCGAGCTTGCCAAATATCCTATTTTCCCCTCGATTTTAGATCGGGCAGACATCAGCTTTTCTAAGCAATCTGTATACGGAATCGTATCATCATCCATAATCCAGACGTAATCACATTCCATATCTCTGCAAATCTTAATTCCCTCGTAAAAACCACCTGCACCGCCAAGGTTGGTCTCCATTTTGCGATAATCTATTACGTCCTTGTCATACTCCCCGCCTTTTATAAACAAATCGGCGGTTCCATCAGTGCTTGCATTATCAATTAAAACAATCTTATGTACTTTATATGTCTGAGACAAAACTGCATTCAAGCATTCTTTCAGCAGTTTAATTCTATTATAAGTAACTATAACCGCAATAACATATGCTGTAATTCTGT
>OHJN01000996.1_pt1 | contig 12106 bp, 7 predicted proteins | sample 1568531 | NCBI WGS metagenome assembly OHJN01 (sample SAMEA3879594, study PRJEB24766) | human gut metagenome | biome: human-associated habitat; feature: feces | place: USA | collected 1985/1987
GTCTGTCTATACAAACACCATTTGCATTGCAAAATGCTTGTTGGGGAACACCCAAACCCTTGAACCGCATCCCGTGGATGCAGGCTGTTTTAAGCAAATAAAAAGGGAAAACTGTTTTACTTCTTGCGGAATTCTCCATACAGCCACTCTGCCAATGCCGACATAATAGCCTTGTATTTGCTGGTATCTTCAAACAGGGAAGCGAAGGTGTCCTGCGCTTCAAGATAGCTGTCCTGTGCGGCAGTGTCAAAAGCCTTGGGGAAGATGCTCTCGGTAAAGATCTGCGGGTCGGAGCTGCGTGCCAGCTTTGCCAGCTTCGGGTCGGCCAGCAGACGGTCATGCAGGGCAGTAAGCAGCACTCGGTCGGCGTTGGTGAACTCGCCCTTGAATTTCTCGTTGATCTTCAAAATGATCTCGTCCAGCGGCTCCTTGGGGTCGTGGCCGAGAGCACCCTTCTGGGTGACCGGCTCGTAGACGCCCTTTGCGTGTTCCAGCTCAATAGCACCGGCAAAGGTCTTTTGCAGCTTGTAATACTCCAACTGCAATTTGCCCTCCAGATCCAGCGGAGAGACCTCGTCCGGCGGCAGCAATTTGAGCAGATAAGCGCAGAATACGTTCTCCTTGTGCAGCTCTTCATCGAACATCCGTGCCACCTGCGAAACGTAGCCGTACCACTTGACAAGGCTGCGCAGCAGGCGGCGGAACTGGTACCGCTCGGCCTGCGTTTTCTGGTTGTAGCGGTCTGCCACCGGCTTCAAGACGCTGCTCATGCGGCCCACGGCGTTTTTATCCTACTTGGTGCTGCGGAAATACTCCTTGGCAAAGGCTTCCACGTCTGCATCGGAATAAACGGCAAAGCTCCGCAACTCCTTCTGGGTTTTGTAAATGAGGTCGGTGTTGACCTCCTGCTCCAGAAACGTCTCCTGATAAAATGGCTGGAAGGCCTCCCGGATGTCCTCTGCCTTGTTCACAAAATCCAGCACAAAGGTGTCGATTTTACCGGGACAGGTACGGTTCAGACGGGAGAGGGTCTGCACCGCCTTGACGCCCTTCAGCTTTTTGTCCACGATCATGGTATGGAGCAGCGGTTCGTCAAAGCCTGTCTGGTATTTTTCTGCCACGATGAGCACATTGAAGTTGTTGTGGAACTCCTTTTTGGTCTGGCTCTCTGCAATGTGGCTGCCGTCAGTGCGGATGTTCAGGGACTGCTCCGTGTACTCCACGCCGCTGTCCGGTACGGCACCGGAAAACGCCGCTAAGATCTGCACATCGTCATAGCCTTGCTCCGCAATGTAGCGCTTGACCTCGTGGAAGTACCGCACCGCCGCCAGCCGGGAAGAGGTGACTACCATCATCTTGCCCCGCCCGCCGATCTTGTGGCTGGTGGTCTCCCGGAAGGTCTCTACAATGATCTTTGCCTTCTGGCTGATGTTGTAGGGGTGCAACTCTTCATACTTGCGGATGAGCTTTGCCGCCCGGCTGGCAGGCAGGTCGGGGTTGTCCGGGATGGTCTTGGCGATCTTGAAGCAGGTGGAATAGGTCATGTAGTTTTGTAGCACATCCAGAATGAACCCTTCCTCAATAGCCTGCCGCATACTGTAAATGTGGAAGGGGTGGTGGCTGCCGTCCGGGTACTCGGTGCCGAACAGTTCCAGCGTGGCGGCTTTTGGGGTGGCGGTAAAGGCAAAGAAGGACAGATTCTTGTGCCGCCCGTGGGAGGTCAGCTCCTTCACCAGTGCATCCTCCGGGTCGATCTCGTCCTCCGCTTTGCCCTCCAGCTCGGCATATTCCCGCAGTGTGTCCTCGGTGTCGGCAAGGGCGGCTTTCAGCTTTAAAGCAGAGGTGCCGGTCTGGGAGGAGTGCGCCTCGTCGATGATGACGGCATAGTTTTTCCCGGCGGTCTTGTTCACCTCAGTATAGATGACCGGGAACTTCTGCAGGGTGGTGATGATAATGCGTGCGCCATTGTTGATGGCATCCCGCAGGTCGCCGGAGTTTTTGTCCTCGCCGATGGCCTCCACCGCACCCAGCGTATGGTCGAAGCCGGAGATGGTCTCCTGCAGCTGTGCGTCCAGCACGGTGCGGTCAGTCACCACGATGACGCTGGCAAACACCGGCTTGTTCTCGGTGTTGAACAGGGAAGCCAGCCGGTACGCCGTCCATGCAATGGAGTTGGACTTGCCCGACCCGGCGCTGTGCTGGATGAGATAGTGCTGCCCGGCACCCTTCTGCCGCACATCTGCCACCAGCTTGCGCACCACGTCCAGCTGATGGTACCGGGGAAAAATGAGGGTCTTGCCGTTCTGCAGGCTCATAAACTTTTGCAGGATGTCCATCATGCTGTCCTTCTGGAACACTTCTTCCCAGAGGTAGGCGGTAAGGTAGCCGTTGGGGTTGGGCGGGTTGCCTGCACCGCCGTCCCGCCCGGCACCGTTAGAGCCCTGATTGAAGGGCAGAAAGCGGGTGTCCTTGCCTGCCAGCCGGGTGGCCATCCACACCTCGGTCAGGTCTACGCAAAAGTAGCCCAGAATGCGCTTGTTGAACTGGAAACACACCTCCCGGGGGTCTCGGTCGTGCATCCACTGCTGTTTGGCGTTCTCCACGGTCTGCCCGGTGAACTGGTTCTTCAGCTCAAAGGCGAACACCGGGATGCCGTTTACCGCCAGCACCATGTCCACCGAGTTGTGGGTGGTGTCGGAGTAGAACCACTGCCGGTTGCAGGTGATCTCGTTTTGGGCGTAGCGCTGTGCGTCCTTCTGGTTCAGCGCGGACTCCGGCTGAAAATAGCACACCCGGAACCGCCGTCCCCGGTGCTTGAACCCATACCGCAGCACCGAGAGCAGTCCGTCCGCATCGCAGGCATTGTTAAAGGCCGTGCAGAACTTCCGCACCGGGTTTACCGTGTTCTGCTTTTCAAAAAATGCCCACTCGTTGGGCTGGGTCTTTTGCACAAAGCGGATCAGGGTATCCACAAACAGCCCCAGCTTGGGGTCGTAGCAATCCCCGTTGCGGGTGTAACCGCCAGCAGGGGAGAGCAGCGCCGCCGCAATGTCCGATTCAAACTGCTTTTCGGTGGTGTTGAGGGGCATGGCTTCTACCTCGTATGTGTTAGGTCTAATTGCCCAGTAATCAATTGAACAACTTTTTCCATGTGGGTTTTGATGGATGCGCTTTGCTCCCATGGGGTGGAAAGCATAAAGTCCTTGAAAGTTCCAGTGGAGTGATCAGGGTTTGTAATAGCTACAGCGGCAGAATATTTTGCTTTTGTTCGTAACCGCTGTTTGTTCAGATATTGTGAAAGTGGCGCATCCTCGAATTGACGAATGTACTCACGGGAAGACTGTGCAATACGCTTTCCATCATCGCTGGAATCTTCAATTGCTTGTAAAAGAAGAGTTTCAATGGCACCAGCTTCGTCAAATGGAATAATGACGGGTAAAATAATAGTGGATACATCGACCTCATCAATTTCATTCCTGAGAAGCACAGGAGCATTATTGTTTAAAACAAAATGATTTGGAAGCCATGTGGTGCAGTCCGCAAACCAGTTATTCATCGAATGAGCAAGGTCATCTGGAGAACGATCATCGCAATCTCGAAAAATAATAATTGCGTCAATTGCAGAAGAAGGATTCTTTTCGTTAAGGGTTAACCATTCTTTTGGAAGAAGGTTTATTCTATTCTGCCCACCAGAAGAAAAAATAGCGACTTGATGCTTTTCGTTTGGAGAAGTCATATAAAAAACCATTTGACCGGATTTTATTGAGAGACTGTATGACTTGCACCATAAAGAAACGTCACATTCATCCCAATTTAAAATCTTATGCAAGTAGTAAGAAATAAACCATAGATCGTCACGACCCTCACAAACAATTATACTTCTCATACTCGCAGCTCCATCTTAAAGTTTTTACGGTCAGAAAGTGCTTCACTTCCAGTACGGATTTTAGCAATAGTTTTATGTGTCTTTGGCGTTTTTCGTAAAGTGATAATACGAATGTCATCTTCGCTGTCCTTTTTGCTTTCCAGAATGGCGTCAATGGCTTCCGCACTATGAGTTGTGATAAAAGCCTGAATGTTTAAATCTTCGCATTTTTTTAGGAACCACGGAAAGACTGATTTGAAAGCGGAAACATTTATTGTGTCATCGATTTCGTCAATCAGAAGAACGCCGTCACGAGAAACCAGCAAAATCATGGATAAAAGAATAACTTTTTGTAAACCGCTTCCATAACTGTAAAGAGGCAGAACACCAGAACGCTCCGAAGTTAGGTAAATTTCATTGTTGACCATACTAATGTCTGAGACTGGTTCACCGAAGTCAGCAATCAAATCTAAAAGCTCAAGTTTGTTGTAAGACGAAAGAATAGCAGAAAGAAGAGAAGGTAAGAGCGTGTAATATGGAGCAATAGAAGGCAGATAGTAGAGTTTGTAATTGGTGAACATTCCACGAGAATCTACTTCTGAAGGAACTTGTTGACCGTTTACAACCGTATAAGTGACTGGCTGATTTCCATTATTGACTTGGCAAGAACCACTGACAGAAAATTGACGAATGGTGTGGTTGACATCTGTAAAGAAATCGACTAACTGTCCAGTAGTGTGATAATGAAGTTCGTGATGACCATAGACGGCTTGAAGACTCATGGTATAAAAATCAGAGCCATGTGCATTACGCTCCTTAAGAAAGAGCGTTGAAATATCATCGGCGATAGATTGGGTGATCGGCATATAACTAAAGATGTGCCGCATTGATGCAAGTGTAGCAATACGACTTACATAGTAAGGACAGGCTAAAAAAGAAATTGCCTCTAATACGCTGGTCTTTCCGCAGTTGTTGGCACCGACCAGAACATTAACTGTGGAAAGATTATCAAGTGTTAAGTCTCTAATACCGCGAAATGCACTGATTTGCAATTTTGAAATGTGATCAATCATTCGGCGTGTCCTCCCAAAAGTGAAGAATCTATCAACGCGATTGTAACGCAAAATTACGAGAAAGTCAATCGATGGTATGTAATAAAAGTGCGGAAACTATTCAAACTGCTTTTCGGTGGTAATAATTGGCATGATTAGACCTCCCGTTTCCCTGTTACAACCTCATAAATCAAACTTTTCTTATAGCTTTCCAGTTCTTTTACCAGCTGTTCCTTCTTTGCAATCAGCCCGTCAATCTCGGCGCACTTGGCGTCAAGGTAGTCAGCAATTTCTGCTTGCTCAGATGCAGACGGCAAAATGGTGGGAAAATTATAAAGTGTATTTAATGAAAGATTGGGTATGGTTGTTCCGTTTAGGCTTAAAGTCATTATTATTTGTGCAGGAGTGCTGGAAAGATAGTATCGTACATATCTCCGATTGATGGAAGGCAATAATGTTATGTAACCAGCACTTTTTCCTAAAAGCATAGGAAAATATCTATATAAACAGACTTTTCCATATGATCCATTTAAGGAAATCATAATAGTTTGCTCTGTTAGTTCTGGCTTCGGATAATTGAGTGATTCTTCTAAGCATAATTTCTTAGTGTCGAATTTTGGCTCAACGTATTCGCTGCTAAAGTTATTACCGTTAATGAAATAAACTTCTCCACTATCATCAAATTTGGGAGTTCCATGAAGGCCGTCACCGATATCGATTGAAATATTTTTTAGCTTGCACTTATTCCACTCCCTCGGAATCTCCCCAGTCCACTCAACCCCGCTATCCTTCATCTCCCGCTTACCACGCACGCCTTTGGTAACAGCCTGCGTAATAACTGCCTGCTTGAGCTTTTTGTATTCCTCAATGCTGGAGCGAATTTTAGAAAGCATGATGTCAATATGGGAACATTTTGAATCCAAATATGCGGAGATTTTATTCTGTTCTTTTTCGCTGGGCAATAACAGCGGTTGATTTTTGAACTCTTTGTAGCCCAATGTTTTGCGAATGCCGGCACCCATGTTATGAAAAGCCATTTTGGTTTCATAACCTTTGAAAAGGTAAGTTGCATACTGAGGGGAAATCTTTTTTCTATCTGGAAAAATTGCAAGATAGGCTGAAGTTATTACGCCCTTCTCCTTAACCAAAGCAACACGCAGAGACTTGAAATCATAGTTGAGGTTCAAGCCGTTAATCATAACAGTATCGGGCAAGACGACAGTGTAATTGGTAATGGTATCTGCGACGTAATCATCCATGCTTGCATTGAAATTGGTTTTACTAATAATATTACCGGATTTAAACTGCAAGGCGTTTTGCTCTTGACCATCAGTGTTCTTTGTCCTGACTTCATCAAAACATGAGCGAACAGGAACAATTTCCCACCCCTCCGGAATTTCCCCGATCCATTCAATGCCGCTGTCTTTCATTTTCCGTGCCATGGTCAGCCCTCCTTATGGAACAGCTCTGCCAGCCCGACGGAGATATCCTGTTCCAGTGCGGTGATGCGTGCCACAATATCCTCCACGGCTTCCGGTGCCTGATACTCGTAGAAATAGCGGGTCATGGGGATCTCGTAGCCCACCTTGGTCTTGCTGTGGTCGATCCAGGCATCGGGGGCGTAGGGCAGAACTTCCCGGGCAAAGTAGGCGTCAATATCTTGCACCAGCGGCACGTTTTCGGTGTCCCGCAAGCTGGTGTCCGGCACAGGCTTGCCGCGCTTCAGGAGGATGTTGCCTGCCTCGTCCCGCTGGGGGCGCTCTACCACGATCTTGTTGTAGCCGAACTCCACGCTCTCGAACACCTTGCTCTCGCAGTAGATGCCGTTTTTGTCGCCGTACACCTTGCCGTTGGCAAACTCGCCGTAGGCGGTGACGATCAGCTCCCGGCAGGCATCGGTGATGTCGTTGCGCTTGGTGCCGATGCTCTTGCGGCGTGGCTCGAAGCAGTGGCTGGCGTCAATAAGCTGTACCTTGCCCGCACGGTGGGCGGGCTTATCCTTGCTGAGCACCCAGATGTAGGTGGAGATGCCGGTGTTCATGAACATATCGGTGGAAAGCTGGATGATGCAGTCCAGCCAGTCGTTTTCCAGAATATACTGCCGGATGTTGCTGGGCCCGCTGCCGGCATCGCCGCTGAACAGGGGAGAGCCATTCTGGATAATCGCCATCTTGCCCTTGTTTGCCAGCTTGGCAAGACCGTTCAGCACAAAAAGCTGCTGACCATCGCTGATCTTGGGCAGACCGGGCGCAAAACGCCCCATCTCACCCCGGGCAGCCTCGGCTTCCACCGCCTTCTGCTCCCGCTTCCAGTCGATGCCGAAGGGAGGGTTGGAGATGATGTACTGGAAGGTGAACCCGGGAAACTGATCCTCCGACAAAGTGTCACCGAACCGCATATTGTTAGGGTCGCCGCCCCGGATCATCATGTCTGCCTTGGCAATGGCGAAGGTGGAGGGGTTGAACTCCTGCCCGAAGCAGGTCACCTCAATGTCGCTGTTCAGCTCGTGGATGCGCTCCTCCATGCAGCTGAGCATTTGGCTGGTGCCCATGGCCATATCGTAAACGGTCATGCTGCTGGTGTCGAGATCGGCTTCAGACAGCAGCAGGTCGGTCATCAGGTAGATGATATCCCGGCTGGTGAAGTGGGCTCCGGCTTCCTCGCCAAAGCTCTCAGAGAACCGCCGCACCAGGTCCTCAAAAATATAGCCGCAGTCCACGGCGCTGATCTTGTCCGGGCCAAGATAGCCCTTCTCGGAGCCGAACTCCTTGATGACGAGGTAGAGGGTGTTGCTCTCCACCATCCGCTTGATGATGTTGTCAAAGTCGAACTTTGCCAGCACGTCCTGTGCGTTGGCAGAAAAGCCGGACAGGTAATCCCGGAAGTTGGACTCAATGTTGTCCGGGTCTGCCAGCAGGGTCTCGAAGGTGAACCGGCTGGTGTTATAGAACTGGTAGCCGGAGGCCTTCTGCAAAAAGCCGTCGATGACCTGCAGCTTTTTCACCTTTTCGTAGGTGTCCAGCACCGCCTGATGGGTGGGCAGCAGGCAGTCGTGGAACCGCTTCACCACGGTCATGGGCAGAATGACCAGACCGTACTCGTGGGGCTTGAACGGCCCCCGCAGCATATCGGCTACGTTCCAGATCATGGCAGCTTTTTCGGCAATGTTGGCACCTACGGCGGTGATCTTATCGTTTGGCATACGTTGCTCCTTGTTTTTGTGATAGGTGGACATCCTGATTTTATAACAATGGGTGTCCCATAAAGTGGACGGAAGATTGCTTTTCCTGAAAAATGATTCTTGCATCTATTGTACCACGATAAAAGTAGAAACACCATATTCCGGCAAAAGAAAATGCCCGCCTGAAAATCAGACGGGCATACAGTAAATCAAATCATCTGAAAATGCTTCAATGCTTCCACAATTGCATCTTCTTTCTCCTTCGGACACTGAGGCTGCTTTGTATTTTCGGACTTCGCCTTGTGGTGGTTCTCCCGTACCTCCAGACCGCATTTCTGCTTAACCTGAGAGATATACAGGGAAGATACCTTCAGTCCAGTCTGTTCCAACACGCGGGCTTTGATTTCAGGATAAGTCGCACCCTTTTGCAATCCTGAAGTGTCCATGCCCTCCAAAGAGAACTCTACACGGACTTTTCTGGAGTCGATCTCACCCTTGGAAAGTGCAATGACACATTCCACATGCTTCGTACGCGGAAACAGATCCACGGGCTGCACCTTCTCGGCGCGATACCCATGCTGTCCGAGCCACGCGGCATCGCGGGCGGCGGTGGAGGGATTGCAGCTGATGTAGACCACCCGGCGGGGGGACATCCGGACGACGGCGGAAAGGGTCGTCTCATCGCAGCCCTTGCGGGGCGGGTCGAGCATGATGACATCAGGCCGCAGGCCCTCAGCGGCGAGGCGGGCCGCAGCCTGACCGGCGTCGGCGCAGAAGAAGCGGCTCTTGGCGGCGACGGCGTCGCCCATCCGGGCGGCGTTGGCCTTGGCGCTGTCAATAGCCTCAGGCACGATCTCCACGCCGATGAGCTCCCGGCAGCGGTCGGCCATGGAGAGACCGATGGTACCCATGCCGCAGTAGAGGTCGAGCAGAACGTCCGATGGTTCCAGCTGGGCGTACTCGGCAGCGATGCCGTAGAGCCGCTCAGCGGCCAGTGTGTTGACCTGATAGAAGGAGAGGGGGCCGAGTCGGACCGGCACACCGCAAAGAGTATCCTCGATGTAGCCCGGGCCGTAGAGCGAGACGGTCTCTTCACCCAAGATGACATTGGTCTTCTTGGCGTTGACGTTGATGAGGACGGACGCAATATCGCTGAACTGCTCCCGCAGCGCGGCCACGAGCTCCTCGCTGTGGGGAAACTTCGGGCGGGTGCAGACGAGGCAGACCATGATCTGGCCGCTGTGTGTACCCCGGCGCAGGAAGATATGCCGAACAAGGCCCTTGCCGCTCTCCTCGTCGTAGAGCTGGATGCCGTGGGCGGCGAAGAAGCTGCAGAGCGCGTTGCCGATGTCGTTCAGGACGCCGGGCTGTAATTTGCAATCGGGGCAGGGGACGATGCGGTGGGTGCGGCCGGCGTAAAAGCCGATGCAGGGCGCACCGTTTTTGTCGCGGCCCACCGGGAACTGTACCTTGTTGCGGTAGCGGTCCACCTCAGGGGAGGAAAGGGCATCCAGCACCGGCACATCCAGTCCGCCGATGCGGCGGAAGGCGTCGGCGACGCTCTCCTGCTTGGCCCGCAGCTCGGCGGCGTAGTCCATGTGCCGCAGGCTGCACCCGCCGCAGGGGCCGGCGACAGCACAGTCCACCGGGATGCGGTCAGGCGAAGGGGTGAGCAGTTTGTCCAGGATGCCGAAGGCATACCGGCCGCAGTCCTTGACGATACGCACCTGAGCCTCATCGCCGGGGGCAGTACCCGGGACGAAGACGGCCTCGCCCTCCGGCGAGTGGGCAACGCCGCTGCCGTCGCTGGAAAGACGCTCGATGCGGAGGGTGAGAAGCTGGTTTTTCTGTAAGGGCATGGAATGATCTCTCCTTATGTCTCGTCAGGGGCGGGCTGGACGTCTGCGTCAGCCTGCGAAGTCATATACTTGCTGGGCGGCACGCCCTTGGCGCGCTTGAACACCCGCGAAAAATAGAACTGGTCGAGGAAGCCCACGGACGCCGCCACCTCGGCGATGGACAGGGTGCCGCCCCGCAGCAGCTTGCAGGCCTCGTTGACCCGGTATTCGGTCAGGTAATCAATGGGGCTTTTGCCCACGTTGAGCATGAACACCCGGTAGAGGTGGCTGCGGGAGACACCGACGCTCTTGGCGACGTCGTCGACGGAGATGTCGTGGGAGTAGTTGAACTGGATGTACTTGATGGCGTTCAGGACGTACTGGCTGGAGGAAGAGGTGCTGTGGGGGCGACTCTCGCTGGTCTCCCGCATCAGGGCGGAGATGAACAGGTAGAGGTAGCCCACCATTGCGGCCTCATCCTGCGGCTGCAATCCGCGAGAGGAGTAGATGCTGCTCAGGGCAGCCCGCATCCCCTCAAGGTCCTGCGTATGGTGGACGGGGGCAGTGTCCGTAAAGGGCAGCTGCGCGGCCAGCTTATGGGCGCAGGCTCCGTTGAAGCCGACCCAGCTGTACTCCCAGGGCTGGGTCTCGTCGGCCGTATAGCGGATGAGCTGGCTGGGGCGGGCAAAGAATAGATCACCCGGTACGACCTCGTAGGTGCGTCCGCCGACCTCGAACACGCCCTTGCCCGAGACGACCAGATGGATGAGGTAGTGGTCCCGGATGCCGGGACCCCAGGTCTGCCCCGGAGCACAGCGCTCCAGACCGCAGTTGAAGATGGACAGCTCAATGTTGTTGGTGTAGTTCTGCTTGAACGACTGCTTGTAGACGTCTGCCATTGCGGTTCCCTCCTGCCTGTTGGCTCTATAGCTTGAGTATACCACATCTGCCCCCGCAAATTCAACAAAAGTACATCTTATTCTTTGGGCTGGACACCAAAAATTACTTTTTTTGCGGGTTGAAATTGCAAAATGGCACCGGATGCATTACAATAGCGGTAACAAACCGAACATTGCAGAGAGTGCAGGGAGGGGTTCTGGATGGCAACCAGCAGGCAGCTCAGAGAACAGATCGCAGCAGGGAGGTGGGACGCCACGCTGGCCGCGCTCTACGGCGGCAGCGAGGAGGTCCTGGCCCGCCAGCGCAGCCGTTATGGTGCGGCCCTTGAGCAGTTTGAGCTTTACTATGGGCCGGGGCGGCAGGTGCAGGTCTATTCGGCCCCGGGCCGCACAGAGCTTGGCGGCAACCACACCGACCACCAGCACGGTTACGGCCTTGCGGGTGCGGTCACGTTGGACCTTGTGGCGGTGGCGTCCCGGAACGAGGATGGCTTCATCCGGGTCAAGTCTCGTGGCTTCAACAAGCTGGATGTCATTGATTTGACCGAAGCGGAGCCGCAGCAGGGGGAGAGCACTCACTCGGCCAGCCTCATCCGGGGCATCGCGGAGGGCTTCCGGGGAAAGGGCTGCGATGTGGGCGGCTTCGATGCCTACACGGCCAGCGATGTGCTACGGGGCTCGGGACTGTCCAGCTCAGCAGCCTTTGAGATGGGCGTGGCCATTATCCTCAACACGGAATACGGCTGCGGCCTGGACGCCCCTGCGCTGGCCCGCATCTGCCAGTTTGCGGAGAATACCTACTTCGGCAAGCCCAGCGGCCTGCTGGACCAGCTGACCAGCGCCGTGGGCGGGGTGCTCTTTGCGGATTTTGCCGACCCGACGGCACCAAAGATCGAGAAGATACATGCCGACGGCGTCCTGCCCGAGGGCATGACCCTCTGCGTCACCGATACCCGGGGCAGCCACAGCGAACTGACGAGCGAGTTTGCGGCGATTCGGCAGGAGATGGAGCAGGTGGCCGCCTGCTTCGGAAAGCCGCTGCTGGGTCAGGTGGAAGAGAACGCGTTCTGGATGGCACTGCCTGTCCTGCGCAGCTGCTGCGGAGACCGTGCAGTGCTGCGGGCGATCCATTATTTTGAGGAGAATGCCCGCACGCTGGCGCAGCGGGATGCGCTTTATGCAAAGCAGTTCCCGGTGTTTGCAGGTCTGGTGAAGCAGAGCGGACAGGCTTCCTTTGCGCTGTGTCTCCTATGGCAGGAGTTTAATTGGGT